>Ga0209403_10006157_pt1 | contig 12265 bp, 9 predicted proteins | sample ArcticOcean_MG_C_8_FD_187440 | JGI IMG/M metagenome (GOLD analysis project Ga0209403, IMG submission 187440) | Marine microbial communities from western Arctic Ocean - ArcticOcean_MG_CB11_86 (SPAdes) (version 2) | ecosystem: Environmental > Aquatic > Marine > Oceanic | place: Arctic Ocean... | reverse complement strand
CCTGAGGCAACTTGGGGACTCCACCTGATGCTTGGAGAGGCACCTACGAAGGGCTCTGTTTATTTTCTTAAACACATCTATCCGACCCCCCTTTTTATTTTTTATTATTATCATGTATATTGAATTACGAGAAAAGAGCGGGAAACATTATGTGATGATTAGACATGATGATTCCTCAGATAAACCACATGCTCAATTTGTGAGTACTAATCCAGTTGAGGCATATAATGTTGCGAAACAATATGCCATACAAAACAAGTGCTTAATAAGAGCTACTAAAGGTGGTACTGAAATTCCAGAGTCACCGCCACAACCAGCAGGAGAAGGATAATGTTTGAACGATAATATATAGGTTGTATTATAATAGGAGATAAAGTCCTACACTTGATAGTAGGCAGAGTATTATAGAAAGAAACAAAAATTAAATTACATGTTAAATTGACCACGATAGCACAACCTCTGTAATTTAGTTCCTCCTTTGTCCTTTGACGGCCTTTGATAGAATGATTCTAGACCATCTTCTAAAACCGAAGGTACTCTCGTCCCTTAAATGGGGAGTTAAACTGAGGCGATTAGGGGGTTTTCTTTTTGACCTAGAGATCCTCATTGTTATAAATAATAAAACTATGAATTGAGGAACTCAGATATGACCCAGTTAATAAACCCAGAGCAGTACACCCAGGCAACGACCCAATTGAGGTCGTTTTTTTCGGCCAAGGGATTTCAAGAAGTACATACCCAAAACCGATTATCTATATTAGCAGCTTGTGAAGATCCAACAACAGTCGCAACATACAATTATAATGGAGAAGTATGGCCACTGCCTCAGACCGGCCAAATGTGGCTTGAATACGAATTACTTAATCGCCCAGAAGTTCCTGGGTTTTTTTGTGTCTCCACATCCTATAGGGAAGAGAAAAATATAACAGAAGGTAGACATGACATTATCTTTCCGATGTTTGAGTTTGAGATGCCAGGAGATATTCACGATTTAGAAAAAATGGAAAAAGAACTTTGTGAACACATGGGGTTTGGTAGTAGACACGCTGTTGTAGATAAGAACTATTTGGAGTGGTGTGAATATTTTGATTTATATAATGGTGAAGAATTAACACACCAACATGAAGCCGAAATGGCGAACAAATGGCAAGGAAGAGTTTGTATGATTAAAAACTTTCCTAACTACACTTCACCCTTTTGGAATATGAAACAGAATGGTGATGGTACTGCTGCAAAGATTGATGTTATAATTGCTGGGCAAGAAACAATCGGATCAGCTGAACGATCTAGTGACCCAGATGAAATGATTAAAATGTTCCATGAAATTTCAGACGGTATGTACGCTGATTTACTCTACAAGTTGTTTGGTAAGGAAAGAGTAGACAAAGAACTAGATGAATTTCTATCTTTGAACTTTATTCCTAGAGTTGGTGGTGGTATCGGTATAACTAGACTATTACACGCCCTGAACGAATATCAAGTAAGACAGATTGTTGCAAATATGTAATAGATAACATTCCGGGGTATGCGAATTTGGTATAGCAGCCCTACTGTCGATAGGGTGCAGACTAAGGCGTGAGCTGTCTGATGTGCGTTCGACCCGCACCCCCGGAGCCATCTATTTAGTTCTTCTTCTTTTCTATATAAATATTAGAGAACGAGGATAATAACTATATGGCATTTTTAGGACAAGATGGATTTTACTGGGGAATGGGCGTTGTAGAGGACCGGTTTGATCCAGAAATGTTGAATCGTGTACGAGTCAGATGGCTTGGCATACACGATGATGCAAAAGAAAAGATACTGACTAAAGACCTACCGTGGTCTACAGTAATGCAGCCTGCAACTGCTACATCTATGGCGGGTGTTGGTGAACAGTCTGGTGTAGTTGAAGGTACTTGGGTTGTGGGGTTTACTAAAGATACCGCAACAATGCAAGATTGGGTAGTGATGGGAACTCTACCTGGACTCAATACTACTACTGCCTATCGTGGTGGTAATACATCAGGTGATAGTTGGGCGAATTCTTCTTTTGGTGCCATACCTCATGCTCGTGCTTGGAATAAAGCGAGAGGTGATTTAAAAGAATTTACCGAAAGTATCTCTACAGAAATTCCTTCCTCCTCAAAAAAGTATATAGATTACGAAAAGGGTTTTTATGATCCTACAATGGATCAGAGAGATATTCCTCATCCACCCAGTGATGCATCTTATGGTAATCCTGGTGCTGGTGGTGGTCATGTTTTTACTCCGACCCACAATGCTCCAGGCTTCATAACACTAAATGATCCTGATAAGAAAATCAATAGAGTACCTAACTGGGCGATACAACCTCAAGGCGATCATCCTTCTATACTCGATTTAGATAAAGATAATAAAGCACTTTGGGAGTATGAAAATAGACCTCCTATTGCATTTGCTCGTGCTACACATTCTGATGTATTGCATTATCTTTTTAAGACTACTCGCCGCATAACTGTAGATAGACGCTTTAGTAGTGCTTGGACTAACTTTGGTACATTTCGTTGGCCTGATTCTAATACCTATATGCGTGATAACTTTGATTATTTTCCAGAGGATGTTGAAATTGAACGAAAGTATACAGGTACATTTGGAGATCATGAGAAGGGTAGGGAAGGTGTTATATTTTCGACAGGTTATTTAGAGCCATTATATTGGGCTGAAGATCGAGAGTATGCTTCTAAAGGTGGCACATTCGGACCTGCATCTCCAATAACAAGAGACAAGCCCGCAGTATCTACAGACCCAGCAAGTTTAACTGGAATTGGTGAATTAGACACTAGAGCTGGTTGGGGTCAATCGTCTGGAGAAGAAACTGGTTATTGGGCGATCAGTGGAGAAGATTATAGGGTCCCACATCCTAGAGTAAGATGGGTTCGCAAGAAACATTTAAGTCCAACTGAAAGACAGACTTGTTGGGAACTATTTAAGGCTGGTCATTACGGAACAGGAGAATATAATGTTAGTGAACCCGATAAAGGGCGTCAAGACATTATGTGGAAAGATGTAAAAGAAGATGACCTTATTGTTGTACCTACTCCAGATACAAATGCACTTGCAATGGGTGGAATTCCAATTGAGACAACAGATGGTGTTTCAGTAACAACAAAATCTAGTTTATGGGCAGATGATACAACCTATTTTAATGATCCTGGATTAAGTAAAGGAAAACCGGCAAAACCATTATTGCAGGCTGGGGATATTGTGCAAGTTGCCGGTGTTCGGGGAATGCAAGAAATCAATGGTCGTATTTACCGATTAACAAGTTGTTCTGATAATGGTACAAGTTTTACAATGACACTTGGAACAGTTAATGGTCAAGTTTGGGCAGGGCCCGGACCTATGGATTGGACTCCAGCTGGAAATGGGTTGGGTTCACCTAAGCCAGAAAGTGTAGATGTCGATAATGCCAATTTTTCAGAATATTTGGGTGGTGGTGTTGTCATACCACATAACCCACATTGGATGCTTTGTTGGAAAGCCGATATGCGGGAAAGACAAATTAATATCGGTTCGCCAAATCCCGAAACTGGTATTAATGAAGGATTTTGGAATCAACCCACCGGAGACTTTAATGCAACATACCCATTTAACCATGTATACGAATCCGAGTCGGGTCATGTCATGGAATACGATGATACACCGGGCGCAGAACGAATACACCAATTTCATAGATCAGGAACACACTATGAGATCGACCATAACGGGTCAAGAACAAATTATGTAAAGGGTGATAACTACGATATTCGATTACATGATGATTATATGTATGTTAAGGGTAAAGTGGTTCATACATTCGATGATGAGGTAATGATTCGTTATAATGACCGTGCAGATATCTCAGCGGCATGGAAATTGCAGTTATGGTCAGGTGGTGATTTAGATATTCATTCAAAACGCAATATCAACATGAAGGCTGATGGTGATATTAATATGCAGGCAGATGGCCATATTAATATCGGTGGAACAACTCTGACACACGATGTAGCCGATACGACTATGGCAGGTTCAAGGGTTGCAAAAGAACTTTCTAAGGTTAAGATTAAAACAGGGCACTTATTTGTAGAAGCGATTGGTGATGTGGATTTACCAAGGGAAGAGGGTATTAGACTACAATCTAATCAAGGATCTATTGGAATCAAAACTCTGTTGGGAGGAGATCATGGAAATATTCATATTGCGTCTGCTCAAGATTTAGAACTCTTTTCATGGAGGCATCAATATCGTACAGCAGGGAAAGAATCGCAGCCATCAAATATTTACGATTATGCAATTGACAATATTTACCATGAAGCAGAAAAGGGAGATTATAACATTACGGTAGTTGATGGGTATCTTCATGGATCAGTAAAAAAGGAAATAGACCTAAAAAGTTGTACAGAGGATATTAGATTGCAATCAGTTGCTAAGGATATTAACTTAAAGGCAAAACTTAATATTTTAGGTCAGGCAGAAGATGATGATGTTGAAATGACTGCTGGTAAGAATATAAATCTAAAGGCTGGTGTAGATTACTCATTAGACGTTGTTAGTGATATAGAAATTAAATCCACTTTGGGTCATATTAATATAGAGGCTATTAAAGATGCAGATGGTTGGGTAAGTATTAAAGCTGCTGAGGATATGTATATTCAAGGAGCAGATGAGGTAAATATTAAAGCTGGTACAAATATGTACCATTATGCAGTAAGTGGAATAATGAACATAAAGGCCAGTGGTAATATTTTAGAAACAGGTGCGGCTATTCATTTGAATGGCCCGGGTGCAGGATCAGCAGCGGATGCTGCAACAGCTTCTACCGTTACACCAGTATTACCAAATGATGCATTAATATCAGTAATGAGTCAGAAGGCTTGGATTCCAGATACTATGGAATTGTTGTCTATTGACTTACCGAATCCTAGACCAGCAGTAGGTACATCTATTAGTCAGTTGGCTCTCAATACAATGAACCAGGCTGAAGGGGTTGGTGGTGAGAATATTCGTAACCTACATGATGGTATTGCAGATATGGAAAAGGGTTTAAGTGCTTATGTGACTAAAACATATCCTGCAACAAAAGATACAAAGGTATATACAGAAAATCAAAGTGAAGCATATTGGACAGGTGTACATCAGAAGGTTGTGCAAAAACCTTGGAATGGAGAAACAAGTGAACCACAGAAACAAGTACCTCTAGGACCTTTTGAAAAGGAGAGATTAGTTCCAGTGGCACCACCATGTTAGGAGATAAGATATGACAGCAGTAGTAAGAATAGGAGATAGTTTATCAACTGGTCATGGTTGTGCTAGTACAACAACTATTGAAAGTTCTAATCAATCGACTACAAATGTTTATGCAAATAGTATTTTAATTGATATAGTAGGAGCTCCCACCGTATCACATCCATTTCCACCCGACCCCCCTTGTGCTCCTCATACGTCACAATTAAATGCTGGATCACCGTCAGTGTTTATTAATAGTATTGCGGTGGGACGAATAGGTGATAGCGCTGATGCAGGTGTAATGACTACAGGCAGTCCAGATGTTTATGCAAATGGTGTTTTATAATTTTATATAAAGGAGAAGAAGATGTTAGATATGTTAAAAAAGATGTTAGGTGTGTTAATTGAAAAAGTAAAAGATAGAGATTTGAGTTTAGGTACGATACTCATTATTATTGCAGTATTGGTATGGATAATTCCAGTGAAGCTGGTATTGTCAATTTTAGGAATTTATGGTTTGATACAAATCTTCTGGAAGAAGGAAGACAAAGTAGAGGAAATACATCAACACCATCATCACCACAACAATGGTCAGAAAAAGAAAGTGACAAGGAAGAAGAATGGCTAAAAAAATATATCTCGCAACTTCTAGACAAGAACCTATAAGAAAGAGAACATCTATAGGTGATTCTATAAGGTCCCGTCCAAAGAATAAAAACAAAAAACGAAACTGGAAAAAGTATAAAGGTCAAGGTAAATAGATAAATATTACATATGTCCGCAATAGAATACACAGCGTATACAGATGCCGAATCTGTAAACAATAGTAAACGAAGTACCTTTATATACAAGGACTTAAATTTATACTTTACTCGCAATCCGGTTACGAGCGATGTATCTATAGTTACGGATGTACAAGATATTAAACGTGCCGTCCGTAATATCGTATTACTTAATCCTGGAGAAAAACCATTTCATCCAGAGATTGGTACTGGTATTAGAGGTGCATTGTTTGAGAATTTTACTCCTCCAATCTTACAAGCAATGCGAGATAGAATTGAGGCAGTGGTCAGACGTTACGAGCCGAGAGTTACAGTACAATCGGTAAGTTTTAATGATCCTGATTCTCAGGGAATGGACAATAACGAATTAAGATGTCAAATATCTTTTGTCATCAATAATGCTCCACAGATTATAGAAGAAGTGGATCTTATGCTACAGAGAGTACGATAATGGCCGCAGGAATCAATACAAAAGGTAAAATGAGTATTACCGAATTAGACTTTGACCAAATCAAGTCTAATATGAAAACATATCTTAAAGGTCAGTCACAATTTACTGATTATGACTTTGAAGGTTCGGGAATGAATATTTTATTAGATACATTAGCTTATAATACACACTACAATGCCTTCTTAGCTAATATGTTAGCGAATGAAATGTTTTTAGATACGGCACAGAAAAGAAATTCAGTTGCTTCTCATGCAAAGGCTTTAGGTTATACCCCAATATCTATTAAGGCACCTATTGCATATTTGAAAGTACAAGTTAATAATGCATCAACTGCTAATATTACTATGTCAGAAGGTTATAGTTTTAATACTTCTATTCTAGGTGTGACTTATCAGTTTGTCAATACTACTGAAAGGATTATTCAACCAGCTTCTGGAATTTATGTTTTTGGTGCAACCAGTGGTATTCCTGTGTATGAAGGTACATGGACTACAACAAGATTTACAGTTGATGTTAATAATTCCGATCAGCGATTTATTTTACCAAACGCCGGTGTAGATATTTCAACTATTAAAGTGCAAGTGCAGAATAGTGTAGCAGATACAACTACAGCAACCTATACTGCAGCAACTTCACTTGTTGATATTACAGCCTTAACTCAAGCTTATTTTATACAAGAAACGGTTGACAGTGAATGGCAAATTTATTTTGGTGATGGTGTGGTTGGTAAATCTTTGATAGATGGTAATATCGTTATACTCAAATATGTTATTACTAATGGTATAGATGCTAATGGTGCAGTATCATTTACTGCCGATGGTGGTATTTCTGGTTTTGCAGATATTACTACAACAACGATGACTGCTGCGGCCGGTGGTGCAGATGCAGAAACTTTAGATTCTATAAAGTATAATGCTCCGTTTAGTTATGCCGCACAGAATAGAACAGTAACAGCAAAAGATTATGCGGCAATTATTCCAACCATATATCCTAATGTAGAATCTATTGCTGTATGGGGTGGGGAATATAATAATCCTGCGGTGTATGGTAAAGTGTATATTAGTATTCGACCAAAGGCTGGTAATACACTAACAGAGTCAACAAAAACTTCTATTGTTTCTTCATTAGAAGATTATAATGTTGCTTCCGTCACACCTGTTATACTCGACCCAGAGACTACCAAAATCGTTCCTACGGTCAATTTCAAGTATAACAATACACTGACAGACAAGACAAAGGAAAGCCTCGCAGCGCTCGTTACAACCGCAATGATAACGTGGTCCGATGACAACCTAGAGAAACATGAAGCAATTTTTAGATACTCTAAGTTCACTACAATGATTGATGAGGTAGACCCTTCTATATTGTCCAACATTACTACGATCAAGATGAGTAAAACATTTTTACCGACACTCGCAGTAGCCACAAAGTATACAATTACTTTTGAGAATGCTCTTTACAATCCTCATAGTGGTCATGCTGCTTCTACAGCGGGTACAACGGCTGGTGGTATTTTATCTTCTACTGGTTTTAAATATACTGGTGATACAAATGTTTATTACTATGAAGATGATGGTGCTGGTTTGATAAAGGCTTATTATGTTTCTGGCACAAGTAAAGTATATAAGGCAGCTGCTGTTGGAACTATAACTTATACAACAGCAGGAACCGTTACAGGTGGAACTTTAGTATTAACTAAAGAAAATATTGCTTCTGTTGAGAACTATGATGGTGCAACACAAACTTATATTAAACTTACAGCACAACCAGATTCTAATGATCTTGTACCGGTAAGAAACCAAGTATTAGAAATTGATAGTTATAATATGTCAGTTACCGGAGAGGCTGATACAGTTGCGGCCGGTGCATCTGATGGAGGAACTCAGTACTCCACAACTAGTTCTTATAATTAAAACATGGCAACAATAACCAGTAAAGTTTCTATCCAGGTTGCTGGTCAGCAACCTGAGTTTATACAATCCGATCATCCGGACTTTCTTTCATTTCTCAAGGGTTACTATGAGTTTATGGAGTCTGCTGAGCTCAAATTAAAAACATTGGGTTCAGTTGATTCTATTTTATATGAAGAAGGGGATACTACTTATATCACATTAGAGAATGAAAATAGATATCGAGATTCTAATAATAAAATTCTAATTCAAGATACTACTACTGGTGCGTTTGTAAACGGAGAAACTATTACAGGTCAAACATCAAAGGCTACTGCGGTTATTCGCACAGAAGATATTAATGCTGGTTCTCGTTTATTCATATCATCACAGAATAAATTTATTATTGGTGAAGAAATTATAGGTGCAACTTCAAATGCAACTGGTAATATTGATGGTTATACTGCAAATCCTGTAGAGAACATAATGCAGTTATTGGATTATGCAGATGTTGATAATACAATTGATACTTTCTTTACAGAATTTAAAGAAGCCTTTATGAGAACTATACCAGATAATTTAACAGCTGGTGTAGATAAGAGAAACCTATTAAAAAATATTAAAGACTTGTATCGTGCAAAAGGTACAAGAAAAGGTCATCAATTATTTTTTAGAATACTATTAGGCGAAGAAGCAGAAATTACATATCCTACAAAAGATATGTTACGAGTTTCTGATGGTAAGTGGTCAGACGATCAGATCATAAGATTAACACCAACAAATTCTACAATATTAATGGAAGATGCATCTGCCTCTAATGGTGACATCTTTATATTGTTAGAAGATAGTGGTCAAATACTTACGGAAGATACTGTTCCTGGTGCTGATAATCTGAGAAATCTTGTGGGGGAAACAATCACACAACGAGCAGTTGTTGATTTGAGTATTCTTGCCGGCGGTGCATATTATACGGCAGGGTATTCAGTTATTGGTGAGGCGACAGCTGTTGTTGATAATATTTTCCAATATCAGATTGCAGGTGAAACTGTTACTGAAATTATAGTGAATCCCGGAAGCCTTAGTGGTACATTTGCCCCGGGTCATGATATAACTGCCGCAGATAATGCTGACAGTAATCTTATTCTAGAAGGTAAAATAAATTCTATTATAAGTAAGGCAGACTTAACAGCAGCTACTTTCCAAAGTAGTCAATATTTTACAACCACTGATCCTGTTACGGTAAGTGCTGATACAGGTAGTGGCGGCCAGGCCTCTATTGAAACTGTTACATCAGGAACAATAGGTAATATTATTGTTGATGCGGTCGGTAGTGGTTATGTTGCTGGTGAAAAGTTTGTTACTAATAACGCTAATACAAACGGCACAAATCTTGCTGGTGAAATTGCTGTGGTTAATGGTGGGTTTGCTCCAGAGATTGGAACACTAACTGATAACTTTAGAATTACATTAGAAAGTGGAACTCCAGGACAACCAGGAGAGCTTTTATTAGAAGAATCGTATTTTGATTATGAAACTCCTACAGGTACTTTTGATATTTATGAAGTTATCACAGGACAAACTTCTGAAGCTGTAGGTAGAGTAATCAGTATAGATTTAACTACAAAAACTATTACCTACATGGCTGTATCTGGTACATTTACATTAGGTGAAAGTGTAATAGGTTCAACAAATTCTTATAAGGTTACTCTAATTACCAATACCGTAAATAACTTTGAAGCACTTGAAGATGATATCGGTATGATAGCAGCAGATAGAATTGGTTTAGAAAATCAAACCACAATAGGAGATACTTATACTGGTAGTGCTATAGTCCAAGAAAGTGGAACAGGTGTGGGTGATATTACTGATGTTAGAGTTACAGCCACAGGTTATGGTTATACATCATTACCGACACTGACAATTACAACAGCTTCTGGTGTCGGCGGTACGATAAAAGCTAAAGGTATAGGTATTGGTGAAATTAGTGGTATCAATATTCTCAATCAAGGGGCACACTATACAGATTTACCTTCATTAAAATTTAATACAACTTCTCATTTCTTATGTACTGAGATTGGTGGCTCATTTACATTAAATGAAACGGTTACAGGACAAACATCTGCTGCAACCGCACGCTTTAAATCTCAGGTAGATACATTAGGTATTTTGAGAATGGATCAATTAAGTCTGACTCCATTTATATCTGGTGAAATATTAGTTGGTGGTGCTTCTGGTAAGACCACAATACTAAACTCATATAAGAAGACTGTAATCCCGGGAGCGATAGGTACTCTTGTTGATACCACCGGTAAGTATATTGGTCAGGATGGTTTCTTGGATGAAATTACAAAGAAGATTCAGGATAGTTATTATTATCAAGATTATTCGTATGTTGTAAAAACTGGATCCTCTATTGTTGATTGGAGAGATGATTTACTTGCTTCTGTGCATCCGGCCGGTTGGGCTGTATTTGGTCAGGTAGATATTGCTTCACTACTACAACAATTAGCAAACATTACATCCGTAACTTCATTGGGTGGTGCTTACAAACTCATCTTTACTGCTTTACTTGGTATGCGTTTGGGTACTATAGATCAAGTGCCTATTAACCCAACACCGATGGATGAGGCTATAGAACCCAAAGACGGTACAGGGAAGGTTTATAATCCTGCGCTCAAACTTTATCCAGGCACAGCATTTACTGTATACGAAACAATTACAGGTGGAACATCTGGTGCAACAGGTAAGGTAGTTTCTGAAGATGTTGAAGATGATGGAAGTCGTGTAATGACTTATGCACCTACATCTGGAATATTCCAAGCCGCAGAAATAATTACTGGTTCCGGTTCTAGCGTAACAGCTACAATATATGCTGTCTGGGGATTGAGGGGTGTTAGAGATCGTACATTGCATCACAGAATGCATATTGAATGGCAGTTTGGTGGTGAAGGATATACTTATCAAGGAATGCCTGATTATGGTGCTCTTAATTCCTTTAAGTTTATGGAAAGTGAAGTATTATCGGCAGCATCTGTATTAACATTTAGAAGTCATAGTGTATATGTTTCGCAAATACCTTTTAGTACATTAAGTGCTACTATTAATAATTCTGTTACTACTATAGGTGTAACACTTGCAACTAATTACCCAGCGGTCGGTACGATTCAGATTGGTAGTGAGTTAATTGATTATACAGGGAAGGCCGGAAATAGTTTTACTGGCTGCACAAGAGGCGCACATTCTACAACAGCTGCATCACATACATCTGGTGTAATGTTGAACGCCGTAAGGTGGGCAATGAATCAAGACGGTGTATCAGGATTCAGACTATCAGATTGGGCAACCGATTACAAAGGAACACCCTTAACCATTGGGGATATAACAACATATCCCGAAAGAAAAAACAATATAAGTCCTCCAACCGAGGTTACTCTATATAAGACTTAACGGATCGTTATAAATAATAGAGATATTAAAATTTAGGAAATAATCCCATGGCAGCAATCGTCACAAATAAATTTAGAATCAATAACTCATTACAATTCTATGAGTCATTTTCTGAGGCCTCACCGACAACATACTATTTGTTTGTAGGTAGACCCCAAGCATTTTCGTCAAGTTCAGGAGGTGGAACAGATAGTGTTCCTCCAACACCATTAGATAATGTCGTAGATGAATATATGTACTATCGGGACATGATTGCTGCAAAGAAAGTTGCTGTTAGTGATGTTTCTTATGCAGTACCAAGACATGATTGGACAACAGGTACGATTTATGATTTTTATCGTGGTGATTATGGTGCCACAGTAAATGCTGCTGTAGTTCAGACTGTTGCTGGTATTACAGATCCTTTTGCAACAACATCAAAAATGTTTGTAAAAAGTTCGGCGGGTAATGTATATAAATGTATGTGGAAT
>Ga0209403_10006154_pt1 | contig 12268 bp, 9 predicted proteins | sample ArcticOcean_MG_C_8_FD_187440 | JGI IMG/M metagenome (GOLD analysis project Ga0209403, IMG submission 187440) | Marine microbial communities from western Arctic Ocean - ArcticOcean_MG_CB11_86 (SPAdes) (version 2) | ecosystem: Environmental > Aquatic > Marine > Oceanic | place: Arctic Ocean... | reverse complement strand
TTCCGCCCACAGCGTGCGTGTGTAGATCGATCAGACCGGGTGTTACCACTAGTCCGCTGGAATCGATGACTCGCCTGCTCGCTGAAGCGTCGATGTTGGTTTCAACTGCTTCGATCTTGCCGTTACTCACAGCGATATCAAGCTGGGCGTCGATGTTGTTGGCAGGGTCGATAACTCGACCGCCAGAAATTACTAGATCGTAGACAGTGGGCTGGGTGGGCATGATTTGTTGAGCGAGTTCTTAGAAAGTGAATATAAATTTGGCTGAGGAATTAGACGCTTAATATCTCAGATCTTGTAATTGTTCAGAGGTCAGAAGTTCAGTATATTTGCACATCACTTTGATGATTTGTCGGTCACTCGATTCCCGTTTCGTGAGTCCACTAAAAATGAGATAAGTGATCATTGGTGGATCTACCTTCATGCCCTTTTTAGTTTTTGCATCAGAAATGTATAGATACATAAAAAAGCGTCACTGACTGGTATAGACGCATTATTCCGAAATGATTCGGAATTGTCATACGCTATTTCTATATGGGTATCCCTTCTCGTGATCGTGGTTGAGATGGCGGCAAGCCGTCTTTTGCCTCGTGCCGGAAATGTCGTCATAGATTAATTTGAAGGTACGGCCAAGGAAAAAGGCTCCGATACTGGGTATCGTTCTAAAGTCCAATTTGTACGTCCATCGTATTTAACGAATCTGAGGTTGTAGAGTTGGACAATGCACTCTTTTATCGAGTCTGTTGGCATTTTTTATGACCGTGTCTCGTAAAACAAGCCAAAATTGTCTAACATTTTCCTAATAGTCCCTAAGCGAACCATCAGGGTTGATCAGCGGTGGCCTGTCGTACGGCACTGGCGGATAGTGCTTGAAGGCTTCTTCGTTTAATTCGACTCCAATGCCGGGTTTGGTTGGCACTTCTAGGTAGCCGCCCACTCTTTTGAGAGGTTCTTTTACGAGTTCGGCCTTGATGCCATGATCGTCGTCGTACGGATATTCCTGAACTGAAATGTTGTGCACTGCCGTATCGATCTGTACGCATGCCGCCGTAAGAACACAGCTAAGCGGGTTGTGTGGAACTACGCCAACATAAGCTGCTTCTGCCATCGCCGAGATTTTTTTTACGTTGGTTATTCCCCCAGCAAGTGAAAGATCGGGTCGGATAAACGCTGCGCCCTGATGGTTCATCAGATCGCGGAACTGGTAGATCGTGTATAGACGTTCGCCCATCGCAAGAGGAATCGGCTGCTGTTGAGCGACCCAACCCCACTGGTCCATGTTTTCTGGCTCTATAGGGTCTTCGTAGAAATACAAGTTGAACGGTTCGAGCGCACGACCCAGGCCGATCGCCTCTGCAGGTGTTAGACGATTTACGACGTCGATCATGATGTCGGTGTCGGGTCCTGCCGCTTCTCGAACGGCTGCAATGCGCTCAACGGCGTTGTTCTGCATGCCGGTGAAGCTCATATTTTCGAGTCCGAGTCCTTCTTCGAAATCGGAATTACCGAAATCTCCGAACGGATAGACCCTAAGTGCTGTGAATCCCTCTTCGACCCGTGCCGCAGATTCTTCAGCCAGAGCTTCAGGAGAGTTGCCGCCAAGATGCGTATACAGGCGAACTTTCTCTCGAACCGGACCGCCAAGTAGTTCGTACACCGGCTTATTGAGAGCCTTGCCCTTGATGTCCCAAAGTGCGATATCAATAGCGCCGATGGCGGCCATCATGTCTGAACCGCCCCTGAACAGTTGGCGTCTAAACATGTGCTGCCAGTGTCGTTCGATATGGGAGGGGTCTTTGCCGATCAAGTACTCGGCGCAGTACTCCACGGCTGCCCTTGGGACGAACGGTGTACCGCCAGTTCCTGATGCCGGGTGAAGTTCGCCGACACCTGTGATTCCTTCATCGGTTTCAACTTTCACATAGTTGAATCGATCTACGGGAAGAGTTGTTATTGCTGTGACTTTCATGGAGAGGGTATTCTCAGGCTAGTAGTGGCTCGACGCATTGAACACCCATGAGTGACATTCTGCAATAGGTGAGTAGATGCAACAGTACTAACCGAATGACCGGTCTCAGGTGTAAGATTTTCGAGCGATTTACGCAGCCGGTTTGAAGATTTCATATACGAATTCGTATTCCACTGCTTTTTATGTTGGTTACAAGGAAAAATACTCATGGCAGGACCCCTCCGCGTTGGATTAGTTGGTGTTGGACAGCGTGGGCTTCAGCACGTTCAGGCATTGGTAGGCATGCAGGCGGACGAGATGGTGCAGATCACCGCTCTCGCTGATCCTTACCCGGAGAATCTTGAAGACAGTAAGATTAACAAGTTCGTTGAAGGCTACTCATCGGCCGGAATCAAGATGTTTGACAGTGCTGATGGCATGATCGAATCTGGTCTTGTCGATGCCATCTGGTTCGTCATTCCGCCAAACCAGCACAAAGGCGAGATCGAACGAGCTGCAGGGCGAGGAATCGCTATTCTCGCTGAAAAGCCTCAGTCTCTTTTCTTAGACGACATCATTTCTCAGGACATCGCAATTACCAAGGCTGGTGTTCCAAGCACCGTCGGTTTCCAGATGCGACACGATCGTGGCTACACCGATATCCACAACTACCTCAGCGACAAGTGGGTTGCTGCCATGACAATGATTGCCGAAGGCTCAGTCGAGGGTCACGGCGTAAAACACACTCGAACTGAAGAACAGGGTGGACCAGCGAACCGAGTTTGGACTGCTAACCGAGCATGGTCGGGCACATCGGTTGTTGAAGCCGGAATTCACCAGACCGACATCATGCGGTACTGGACGAGCGACGACGTCGACTGGGTTCGAGCAACCTACACCGACCGTCCTGCTGAGCTTCACGAAGCCGAGGGCGACAACCCGATTGCCTACACTGTGACTTACGGCATGAAAAAGGGTGGCGTCGCGAATATAATCTTCACTAAGCCTGCCCGTTCGTACTACGGCGGTCGATTCGATGTGATTATTCACACTCACGGGACGATCAAACTCGAAGACGATTTTGTTGACTACACGTTCGATGGCGACTGGCCTCCTGCCCAGGACCCAACTATTGATCAGGTTCGCAAAGTGATTTCGGCAGGCCCGCACACCACAGCCATGGGCGAAGAGAGCACGCGCGCTATCGGGCAGGCATTCGCAACTTCGATCACCGAGAACAAACCTGAAAATCGCTTGAACTCGTTCAATTCTTCGATCAATTCGCTTGCGGCAGTACTCGCAGCGAACATCTCGAACGACCTAGATGGTGAGAAGATCGTTATCGATGAGTTCATCAACGATGATAGGTACGCCAAGTACCGAGTGAATCCAAATCGGACGTAATTAGCTAGATCAACAACCTAGCCAACACTGCTGACAATTATACTGAGCACCATCGAATGGTCTCAGGATGACAATTTAAACTAAATTGATTAATTCATACCTCAGGAACAAGTATGGATTCACGGAGAAAACATAAATTGCCAATAGCAGGTGAATGGTTCACGCCTACGGGGTTGAGTTTCAATTCGATTGAAGTACGACCTGAGACGACGTGGGAGCATTTTGCTGTTAGTGATAGCAACGGCATTGTTGGTCAGGGCGAAATCACTCACACTCAGCTCGATCAAAGGATCGCACCTATCGTTGCTAGACTCGCTAATAATCTACGCGGTGAAAAACTCACCGATGACTCAGACGTCATCAAGCTGAACAACCTAACAATCGAACAGATCGAATCTGATGTCGCATTGGCTAGTGCTGTCAGTGGACTGCGCTGTGCAATCGCCGATTCGCTGGCACGTGTGCTCCAACTCCCACTAGTCGATTACCTACGTGAGTTATACGGTCATGAAGGCAAGGCCGATCGTAAAGTTCAGCTTTATTCGAACATTAATAGAGCGTTGAAGCCCTCTTTTGATGGGCTAAGCGACAGGTCGCCAGCCGGATTCGCTGAAATGGCACAGCGGGCGATGGAGGACGGATTTACCACTGCTAAGTGCGCACCGTTTGATGAGTGCAACGCTCCGTTCAACAATGCTGGTGTTCCTCGAGAAGCCGAAATCGGTCTAGACCGCATTCGTGCGGTGAAAGACGTGATTGGCCCCGACCGAACATTGTTGGTCGATTGTCATTCGCGGTTTGATCTTCAATCTGCACTCGCACTCGAGCCTGAACTTAGAGAAGCGGGAGTCGGTTGGTTTGAAGAACCGATCGATCCCATCACCGACGCTGATGATTTCCGAATTATTCGTGATAAAGCTGACATGACCATGGCTGGAGCAGAAATGGGCTACGGCGTTGGTTTGTTCAAAAAACTCATGGAAGAAGACGTACTTGATGTTGTTATGCCTGATGTGAAATTCTGTGGTGGTCCCGGTGAGGCTTACTTGATAGGACGAGAGCTTGAAGCCCGTTGGGAAGGTTCTGTGTCTATGCACTGTCCATCGGGTCCGCTTTCGTTACTAGCATCTGCTCACGCAACCGCTGCATTCGGAGCCACGATCCCTCTTGAGCACGCCGTGTACGAAGCAGATTGGCGACATGAGGTATTGGAGCCGTTCGAGATCGTTAAGGGTGGGAATCTTGAACTACCGGGCGGTCCTGGACTCGGTGCACGTGTCGACCCAGTTGCTATCGCCATGCGCGGCAAGCAGTGGACCGAGTAAGACGCAATCGCTGTTTTTAAGCCTCGACATTTCTTTAATCTCGCTTCTACGAAATTCGTTACCCTGTGAACTCGTTCAGGTCGACATGACAAAGTCGACTCTGGGTTACGTATAAGCTGAATCTGACTACTATCACACTGAAAGTTCACAGGCGTGCCTTCCGTTCCCCCCGTTCCTTCTGTCGTTGGTCCAAAGCTGATTCATCGTTCTGTACTGGCGGAACGATTGATCGACTTTGAGATCGAGCCTGGTGCTGAATTCGCGGTTGAGATGCACCCGGGCGGGTATTCGCTGGGTGAAGAATGGGAGAGTCTTCCTAAATCCGCGCAGAGTTCTGAAAACGGCGTCATATTGATTAGTGTTGTCGATTCGCTAACAGGAATTCGACCCCGATTAGCGCTATTGCCTCCGTTTCCAATCAGCGATGCAAGCGACTCAAACTCATTCGACACTATTCGGCAGCACATGGTGAATCACCATGCTATTGCGATCATTCTTCTTCGACTAGGTAACTGGGCAATAGCTATCGCTGAAGATGGCGAACTTGTCGTTACGAAAACTGGAAGCAGGTATGTCAAAAACCAGCATAAAAAAGGCGGACAGTCGTCGAACCGTTTCAGGCGTGGTCGTGAAGAATGGATTCGCGAGCTGTTCGATCAGGCGGGCGAAGTTGCGAGTGCTCGATTTAGAGATTACTCAGGGCATCTGGAATACTTAGCAATGGGTGGCGATCGAGTTGTACTTGGTCAGTTTTTGAAACGGATCAAGTTGCCTGATGGTCTTGGCGATAGAGCTTTGCCAAATCGAATATCGGTTGACAAGCCGGGGCGAAAGGCTCTTGACGCTGCTGTTAGAGATGTCTGGTCGTATCGTATGTACGAGTTCGTCGATTAGATATTGGCTCGACTATTTCCACACTGAACCTAAAACCGACCATATATACATTGTGGAACTATACGTATACATACATGAGGCGTAGCATCGTGCAACCCAGCGGTTTTGGGTATGAGGCGTCCGTATCAGAGCATCGAATTGTTCTGTAAAACCGGTGAACGTCCTGAGGTTGAACCTCTCACGTGGATTTGAAATATAGGATTTTAGAACTATGACTAGCACGCGCGAGGGCGAACGAGTCGCCTACTTCAACGGCGAAATAATCCCTGAATCAGAGGTGAAAGTCCCCTTCAGAGATCGTGGTTTTAAATACGGTGATGCCGTGTTTGACATGACTCGAACTTTTGGCCACAAGATTTTCAAGCTCGAAACCCACATTAGCCGGTTTTATAACTCGCTCAAGTACGTCGATATCGACCCAGGCATGACCGAAGCCGAGATGGTCGCTAAAACTCGTGAGGTTTTGGCATCCAACTTGCACTTGCTGGGACCTGACGAGGATTTCTGGGTTGGACAGAGAATTTCACGTGGAGTCGATCTCGTCGGTGGCGACATGTGGGAGACCGCAGGCGGTCCTAATGTGATTATCGAGTGCGCACCACTTCCTCTGAAGCCTCGTGCTCGACTGTACAAAGACGGAATCGATGTCCTTGTGCCCTCTGTGCGTCGAACTCCGCCTGAATCACTTAGCCCGCGAGCAAAGTCGCACAACTATCTCAACCTGATTATGGCCGACATGGAAGCCAAAGCGCAGGATCCAGAATCGTGGGCGATTCTGCTCGACACGCGAGGTTTCCTCACAGAAGGAATCGGATCGAACATATTCACGATCAAAGATGGTGTGATGTATACCCCGCAAGAGCAGTACGTACTCGGAGGAATATCTCGTGAAACCGCAATCGAGATGGCACAACGCCTAGATATTCCAGTTGTGACCAAGGACATAGATATGTTCGATGCGATGACAGCCGATGAAATATTTCTAACTTCTACATCACTCTGCATCTGCGGAGTTCGATCGTTCCAGGGTCGTCAAATTGGTGATGGCGACGCAGCTGGCCCGATTACGAAGGCTTTGATGAACGAATACGTCGATTTCGTTGAGTTCGACTGGATCGGTCAATACTTGAAGCGACTAGAGGACTAGGTTCAAACAAAATTGAGCGCAGATAAAAACCTATACCTCCCACCTAAGGGCGAATGGGAACGACGTGATGCTTCGGTTTTGGGCCTCGATCAGTCGAAACTCGACGAAGCAGTTAAGTTCGCCAAAGATAACGAAATCAACTGGCCCATGGACCCCAGCAAAGGGCAAGTTGGTGGGGATGCGTCGGAGTGGGCAGCCAAACTCGGGCCGTATAAGGATCGTGGCGGCCCGGCTGGCGTCGTTATCAAAGACGGCTACATCATTGCTGAATGGGGTGATATCGAACGAGTAGATCTTACCTTCAGTGCAACGAAGAGCTACGTAGCGACATTGGCTGGGTTAGCCTTCGACAAGGGAATGATTAAAAGCACGTCTGACGCTGTAATCGACTATGAAAGTGGTAAATCGATCACGATGGTCAATTCTGGCGAGCCGGTCGATGGATTTGATACTGATCAGAACCGTGGAATCACTTGGGAGCATCTTCTTCAGCAGACCTCTGAATGGGAAGGAACGCTTTACACCAAGCCCGATATTGTCGACTGGAATCGAAATCTCGATCCCGAGGGTATGGGTTTATCTGGCGATTTCAAGCGACGTACGAGGCAGGTTACTGGGGGGCACTGGGAATACAATGACGTCCGAGTAAATCGAACTGCGTTGGCGCTATTGGCAGTTTGGGAAGAGCCGCTTCCAGACGTTCTTACTCGTGAGGTTATGAACCCAATTGGCTCGTCAGGAACATGGGAATGGCATGGATATGATGAGCATTCAACGGTGAATCTTGATGGATTAGTGACTGAATCGGTTTCTGGAGGAGCGCACTGGGGTGGAGGTTTATGGGTCGACACTCTCGATCATGCCCGTTTTGGCATGCTTTATCTGAACCGTGGTCGCTGGGACCACAAGCAGATTATTTCTGAAGAGTGGATCGACATGATGGTCGTACCGTGTGGTCAGAACGATCAATATGGCTACATGTGGTGGCTAAACACTGGTCACGTTCGTTACGGTAAGCACGCTTCTGAAGCTACGTTTGCGGCTTCTGGCGCTGGTGGCAACTGCGTGGTGGTCGATCCTGAGAAGAATCTGGTGGTCGTGACGAGATGGTGCGAAGATGTTGCGGGTGTAGTTGAACTGGCGGCTCAAGCGGTGGGTTCTAACTAACCACCAATGCAATCGTCTTTTACTGAGGGTTCGGAAACAAACACTAATTTGCTGGTGACCGCCGAACGACGTCCACTTTCGGCCAAAGCCGGGGTGTTAGCACTTACGCTTTCAACGATGTGGGCAGGCAATCCGGTTGCTACCAAGGCTGGATTGGCAGATGCGGGCCCTCTACGACTTGGGTATCTGAGATTTATTCTCGGAGCGATCGTGGTGTTGATCTACGCAATCGCCACCAAGAAGTCGTTCAGAGTGCTTCGACACGAATGGTTGCCTCTTGGACTTTTGGGCTTATTGTTCACGGTTCAACTTGTGTTTATGAACGTGGGACAGGACTACACGACTGCAGGGCACGCAGTGGTTGTGACTACGACATTCCCGCTTTGGACGGGTGTCTTTGCGCACTTCTTTGTACCGGGTGATCGAATGTCGCGTTCGAGGACGTTTGGAACGTTGATCGCATATTCGGGGGTCGTTGCTGTTTTCTACAAAGGATTTGCAGATTCTAGTTCGGAATTCCTTATTGGCGACTTGTTGTTGCTCGTTTCAGCAATGCTATTGGGTGGTCGCCAAGTGTTCCTATCGCAATTAGGACAAGGAATAGCACAGCACAAGTTGCTTATGGCTCAGAGTGTGTTTGGGATTTCCACGTTCGTGATCGCTAGTTTGGTATTCGAAAGTGACGAGGCTTTCACCGTGACAACGAGGCTCGTTGTTGCGCTGCTCTACACAGGTGGCTTGATCGCCGGGTTGGGCTTCATTGGCCAAACATGGCTGTTGAAGCGATATCTTCCATCCCGTGTAACCGTCTTATCACTCAGCCAGCCGATATTCGGAGTTTTGTTCAGCTGGTGGATTCTTGGTGAATCGATCGGAGGCGAGCTGTACGTTGGTGCGGTTTTGGTCGTAATTGGCTCGGCACTAGCTCAGCGGCGCGGTAAGTCTAAAACTAAGCTGCCAAAACCTTATGGTGAGGCTTCTAGATAAGTGAACGTACGACTTCGAGATTTCGTAGCGGTTGGCTGGATTCAGGCCCCCTTAGATTCTAACTACCAGCGGTTGATGCACTTAATTTATGCTCGTGTTCACAGAACGAGGCAGCAGGCAAGCACTTGATCATTTTAGGGTTATCACTCATCCGTGATGCCGTGTTTCTCGGAATGGAGACTAAGTGATGCTGCGCGGTGGGCAGATTATGGGGAGCGGTATAGGTAGAATTCCCGCTGAACAATGCCAGATACAAAGCCCAGCATAAAAAATACCGAACCTTCGTCAGGATTCACCCCAACTGCCGAGACTTCTGGAATTACACGTCTAAGCAAGACTGATAGTGAGACTGAAGGCGATCATTTGAGACGAGTCGCCTATGAATTGAGTGGATCGGGCGAAGAGCGATTAGGCAAGCTTAGGTCGATGCTTTCGAGCAGAGATTCGGACGAACAGGTGGTGGCTGCTCGAGAGCTTGGGAAGATCGGATCATTGAAATCGATTCAAATGCTGCGTGATCTTCTGGTTTCTAGTCACGAGGTATCTTGGAAACTCGCCATACATGGCCTACGTGTAGGCGGGTCACGTGAAGGGTGGCTGTGCCTTGAAGGTGTGGCGCAGGAAGACTCATCTCAGCTTGCTTCTGACAATAAAAGACTGTCGGATATTTCATTCAGACGGCTGATGGCGATGGGGCGTACGAAGATGATGGATCGGCTATTCAGGGCTGCTGACGGTCATTCAAGGTCGATACCAGGCGACATTGCTAAGAAATTCTCTGTTGATGCGGTTGCGACCCTACCTGCAATGCACAAGAGTGTAATGGAGCACCGTCTTGGACTGATGAACGGTGCATCGGCGACACCTTCCGATACTGCAGCGGCTCTGGGTATCGAACTTTCTAAGGCTCGAACGCTCGAATTGGAAAGCTGGCAGGCGATTCATGCGCCCACAGAGTTCTAATAGCGCCGTCCTCTTTGTATCTTAGGCATATACTGCCGGAGTATTGAGCAAAGATCAGGAAACTGAACAACCATCAGAATCGTCGAGAAATCTATCAGGGACGATCGGTGACCGTGGAGCAATTTCACGGATGCCACCTAACACCCTCGCATCTGCCTTCCGGTCACTAAGTAATCGTAATTTCCGGTTTCTTTGGTTTGGTCAACTTCTATCGGCCACAGCGATGCACGCCGATATGGTTGCTCGTAGCTGGCTTGTGTGGGATTTAACAGGTTCATCCACTTCAGTTGCGTCTGTTCTTGTAGCAAGAGCCGTGCCAATGCTGATTCTCGGGCTTATTGGCGGTGTAGCCGCCGATCGTTTCGACCGTCGCAAGCTGTTGAGGATCATCCAGATATGGACGTTGCTGATGCACATCGTGATGGCTGTGTTATTGCTGGCTGGCGTTATCGAGCTTTGGCACGTGTACGTATTAGCGTTCGGGCTTGGTGCCGGAATGGCTATGAATCAGCCTGTTAGAACATCGATCATTCCGAACCTGGTCGATAAGAAAAACATGATGAACGCCATGTCGTTGAATTCGATTGCGATCAACAGCACTAGGCTCATTGGCCCGGCGTTGATCGCAATTCTGATCAAGTACACCGATGTCGGCTGGGCTTATGTTTGGGCGGCAAGTGCGTTTGTGCTGGTGATCATACTGACCACCAAAATCGAAATTCCTCGCATTGCAGTTAAGGGTGGGCAAGGAAATCCGGTTCACCAGCTGATTGAAGGATTCGTATTCATCGGTCAGCACCGAGCGATTTTGGCTTTGGTTTTGCTGGGTCTTGGGCCACTGGCAATTGGGTTCTCACATCAAGTGTTGCTCCCTCAGTTGGTCGAAGAACAGTACGGGTATGGCATCGGACTAATGGGAGTTCTGACTTCTGTAGGAGCTGTCGGTGGTCTAACAGGCGGTCTGTTTATCGCTTCCAGAAAAGATGTGTCTTATAAAGGCAAATTGATGCTTTTTTCTGCAGTATCGTATGGCCTAGCGTTGCTCGGATTCGCTGGTGCTTCTTATCTGTGGATGGCGTTTCCGTTGATTATCTGGATCGGAGCTTCGCAGACGTTGTTCAGATCGGGTAATAGTGCGACGTTGATGGAGATTGCACCTGATCGACTGCGTGGGCGAATAATCTCGGCAACTCTTCTAGATACTGCACTTTCTCCCGCTGCGGGAATCGCTGCCGGCTTCGTTGCCGATCAATACGGCGTTAGAGCGGGCTACATGCTACTTTCAGCAGGGTGTCTCGGAGTTGTGGCTCTCACGATCGCCATCTATCCGAAGATAAAAGACCTCTAGTCGTTTATTCTGTGGCTAATACGGCATAAAATGTTGCCGATTCGAATTCATTGAATATGTTCTTTAGGACGTTTCAAATCACACATTCCACCCGCAGCGGCGGTCTAATGAGTGACTATCCGACCCCAGCAACGATCAAGACCTCTCCCTAAAAACGATGAAAATTACTGATATCAAAACGTTCCTAGTTAAGGGTGGAAACCGTAATTGGGTTTTCTGCAAAGTTGAAACGGACGAAGGTGTTCACGGCTGGGGTGAAGGCACGCTTGAAGGACACGAACAGGCTGTTGAATCGGGAATTAAGACGCTTTCTAGACGATTGATCGGTCGGGATCCGACACAGATCGAACGCAACTGGCAGATCATGTACCGTCACGGATTTTGGCGTGGTGGTCCAGTAATGGGTTCGGCGATGGCCGCGATTGATATTGCTCTTTGGGACGTGACGGGCAAGATATACAACCTTCCCGTGTACAAACTGCTCGGTGGTGCGGTTCGAGATCGAGTTCGAGCGTATACGCATGCTGGCGATCTTCGAGGAGGATGGGATGCTGTCGATAAAGGTTTCACCGCTTTCAAAACAGGCGGTTGGGATCTGAGCAAACCATCGTTCCATGAGAAGGACGTAGTTGATGATCTTCACGAGAAGATCAAAGAGATGCGGGACTATTTGGGACCCGACATTCAAATCATGATTGACAATCACGGCCGATCACGCCCTTCAGTAGCTATTCGCCAAATGTTGGCGATCGAAGAATTTGGGATCACCTTTTTCGAGGAGCCGGTTCCACCCGACAATCTCGATGCGATGGAACAGATTAGGAATTCGAGCGTGACGATGGATATCGCTACCGGTGAACGACTGTTCTTCAGGTACGGTTTCCGAGATATTTTGCACCGACGGCTTACCGATGTTATTCAGCCGGATATTGCTCACACCGGCGGTATTTCTGAGATCAAGCGAATCGCTTCTATGGCTGAAATCGAGTACATCAAGTTTGCACCGCACAACCCAAACGGCCCGATCGCAACCGCTGCTTCGATGCATGTTTGCGCGACGGTTCCAAACTTCCTGATTTTGGAAA
>Ga0209403_10006152_pt1 | contig 12271 bp, 14 predicted proteins | sample ArcticOcean_MG_C_8_FD_187440 | JGI IMG/M metagenome (GOLD analysis project Ga0209403, IMG submission 187440) | Marine microbial communities from western Arctic Ocean - ArcticOcean_MG_CB11_86 (SPAdes) (version 2) | ecosystem: Environmental > Aquatic > Marine > Oceanic | place: Arctic Ocean... | reverse complement strand
CCCAGAACAAACCGTCGGTTTCAATCGTTCCAAATACGTGACGAAGTCGAACTTTTTCGATTTTCATGTGACTCTTCTTTGATATTCCTGTTTGTTGAGTTTGACGGGTCGAATGACGCGCCCGTTATTGATGAGCGCGACTTTACCGTAGTACCAACCCGTTCGGATAGCGGACGCGCCAAGTATCTACATAAGAACGGCCGAGGCGTCTTCGAACATCACGGATATTCCTAAAGCGATTCGATAATTACGCGGGCTTTTGAGGGCCAGTCGACCGTCGTTCCAACGGCTCCAGAACGGTATGCACGACGAAGCGCAGACTTGGAGTCGGCGATGCCCCAGGTTCGGACTACGAGCCCAGCTTTGTTCGCATCGTCAATCTGCTTCTTGGTTACCTTGCTCGCATTCGGGTAGATTCCGGAGAGGCCTAGATCGGTTGCCGCTTTTAAAGAGGCCTTATCTATCTTCTGAAGCAGCCAGCCGTGAGCGATGTTTGGCATGAGCGCGATTGATTGTTCGAGTTGTTCGAAATGAAAAGATGAAATAGTAAGGCCGGGAGCGACCGAATCACCGGTATGTTGATCGAGCCAGCCCCACTGCTTGAGCGACTTCATCGATGCCGCAGCGAGATCGGGTTGAGTCGACTTTAGCTCTAAATGAACGTGCGCATTACCGGCGTATCGTTCAAGAAACTCATCGAGTGTCGGCACGAACGCTTCTGGGTACGCCATGGTGCCGCGTACGCCAGCGCCATCGCCAGGTCCTTCAAACCAAAGCCCGGCATTAAGTGATTTGATCTTAGCGATGCTGGTTTCAGCGACGAGACCGGTTGTGTCGGTCGTTCGATCCAACGTGTCGTCGTGAACGAGAACGGCTCTACCATCGCTAGTCAGTTGGACGTCGGTTTCAAAGTTGTCGAAGCCGAGTGCGAGAGCGAGATCGAACGCCTCAAACGTGTTCTCGGGTGCGTCGTATGAGGCACCTCGATGTGCGATCAGGGTGAAGTCGGGCTGTTTCGATTTCTTTTTTTGCAATGGCATTTAAGAAGGGATTTTTGATCGTTCTAATGGGCGATTGACCGGTAAAAACGGACGCATACGAGTACAAACTCAACGCAGTGTAAGTGACATGCATCGAAAAGACCGTACAATCTGACTCTCGTGCCAATTAATAAGATTTCCAATTCGTTCGCCGATGCTGTAGCCGATATTCCTTCGGGTGCGTCGATCATGATTGGCGGATTCGGGGGCGCTGGCGGTCAACCGACTCGCCTGATGATGGCTTTACGTGATCTTGGTGTTGGTGATCTCACGATTATCGGCAACGTTGCTGGTATATCGAAAACAACGGGCTATGGATGGCCATATCATCTGGATCCGGTCGATCAGGGCATGTTTTTCGAGAGTGGGCAGGCGAAGAAGATCACTTGTTCCTTTCCGGTACCGGGAACGACCAATCCGTTAAGCGAGATCGAAAAGGCGTTTCGAGAAGGCCGGGCTGAAGTCGATATAGTTCCCCAAGGGACGCTTATCGAACGCATTCGGGCTGCCGGAGCTGGCGTGCCCGCGTTCTACACTCCTACCGGAGTTGGTACGCCGGTTGCAGAGGGCAAAGAGCATCGTGACTTTGATGGTCGCACATATCTGCTCGAAACGGCACTTTCGGCCGACTACGCGTTAATTCGAGCGCAGAAAGCCGATACCCGAGGGAATTTGCAGTACATAGGAACTTCTAGGGCGTTCAATCCTGCAATGGCAACTGCCGCGACGGTCACAATCGTTGAGGTAGATGAGATTGTTGAAGTCGGCGGAATCGATCCTGAACGGGTAGGAACATTGAGCACGTATGTGAATCGGATTGTTCAGCGAGAAGCAGGAGATCCCTTACCGTGAATACTTCTACAAACCCCGGCGTAAATGACCCTGCGCCACGTCTTGATCGTGCGGCGATCGCCAAACGTGCGGCTCGTGATCTCATCGATCGCTCAACAGTAAACCTTGGTATCGGCATTCCGGCGATGTGTGCCGACTTTCTGCCGGACGGCGTCGAACTTCTTTATCACGCAGAGAACGGCATTCTGGGTTTCAAAGAACTTTCGGCTCCAGGTGAAGGCGATCCGAATCTGATGGACGCGGGCGGCAGCTTCCCGAAACTCGTACCCGGCATGGCATTTTTCGATTCTGTTGAGTCGTTTAGCCTGATTCGCGGCGGGCACATTGATGTGACTGTGTTGGGTGCGCTTCAGGTTTCTCGAACGGGCGATTTGGCGAACTGGATAATTCCAAAACGCGGAATTGGAAGCATCGGTGGAGCAATGGACCTCGCGGCGAACGCAAAGCGAGTTGTAATCGCTATGGAGCACACGGCGAGAGGCGACACGCCAAAAATCGTCGAGGAATGCACGTTTCCATTAACCGCACCCGGGTGTGTTGATGAGATTGTTACCGATATTGCGGTAATCAAGATTGATCGCGTGAGCGGTCGGATGATCCTGAGAGAAACTGCTCCGGGCTGGTCGTTCGAAGATGTTCAGGCTTTAACCGAAGCGACTTTGGTTGTTGATGGCGAAATCGTCGAGATTTCGTAACATCTGAGATTGGGCTGCACGTGATTTGCGGACGGCGAGTAGACTTTCGGCATGGCTTCGAACGATTCGTCCAAATCAAATGCATCAGATCCTCAAAACGAAACTTTCGATGAGTTTCGCAATTCGTTTTCTTACGGGTCGCGCACCGATCTGCTGTTCAAGTTTTTGAAATCTGGCTCCGAGCAGCAAGCTGATGATTTTCTACGAGAGTTGTTACATCTAACCGGCGATTTGATCGACGATGGCGATGTTACGCGGATTGTCGAAGCGATTGTTCGTGCTCAATCAGGAGCATATGCAGGCCCAGGTAGTTTTGAGTATGACGACAAGCCGTTTGCCAAGCTCGAGCAGCCTGTTTCGGAAAGCTGAATTGCGCTACTGACAACGACAAGGCACTTCGTAGAGGGTGACGATCCGAAACCGTTCGGAATAAAAAATCTCACTCAAGAGCAGGTCGTGAAGATGAGTGGTGAGTTCGGCAAGACTGATCCGGTACTTTCCGAGATTCCGATCACCACATCGCCATACGAAACAAACGTAAGGCATGGCGGCTACGACATTCGTGTCACCGCTGCTGATAGAAACGTTTCACTGCCGATTGACCGCATGAATGAACTTGCAGCAGCGGGCGTTATCGGTGAATTTATTAGTCCGGCGTATTCGTTTGTTGGGCTTACTTCTCAACTACGACTGCGGAAGCAAATTGGATCAGAATGGGCCGCCCGAACAAAGGCTGCCGGCGCTCAAGCCGCTGTGCTTGTTCCGATATGACCCGTTTGCCACGTGTCGGTCGGGCACGCAGCTAGAGCTTTCGAGGAAGCTGGTATTCCAAGCGTCATAATCATGTCAACCGCGTTTAAAGATCAAACTACGGCGATGAACCCGGCTCGCATACTGTTAACTCCAAACCCCATGGGACGACCATTGTCGGCACCATTCGATGCTGAGAAGCAACGCAATGTTCTCAAAGCAGCTTCGAGTATTGTGGAATCTGCCACGCAGGGTGGAACCGTAGTTAATTACGAACCTGCCTACCGCACAGGAATGAACGAAGAGCCAACACGGGTCGCTCACTTCGCAAAAAACGACCGCATGATGCGGTTTTCAAGTTACAAATTTATGAGTGCGCGCCTGATTTGACGGTTTTTGACCAGATTCCGCATGTAAAATCAAACGATGTTTGAGTCACTTTCCGACAAGCTTGGCGGAGTCTTCGGCAAGCTAACCAGTAGCGGTAAATTATCTGAAAAAGACATCGACGCGGCCCTCCGCGAAGTTCGACTAGCGCTGCTCGAAGCAGACGTCGACTTCAAAGTAGCGCGACAGTTCGTCAAAAATGTCAAAGAACGTGCGGATGGCGACAAAGTCTACGCTTCGCTTACTCCCGGACAATCGGTTATTCGAATAGTTCGAGAAGAATTGGCCGAAATTCTTGGTGGAGAAGCAGTCGAACTTGCTCGTGCCGACAAGCCACCGAGCGTCATCATGCTCGTTGGACTTCAGGGTGCCGGTAAAACCACACTCGCCGCGAAGTTGGCATTGTGGCTGCGCAAGCAGAAACAGCCCGTGATGATGGCAGCATGTGACCTGCAACGTCCTGCAGCTATCGATCAGCTGAAGCAGCTCGGAAAGCAGCTTGATCTCACCGTTTACTCGGAAGAGCCCTCAAGCTCCACGCCTGTGAAGGTCGCCAAAGCAGCCTACAAAAAGGCTCAGGAAGAGGGCGTTCACTATCTGATTCTCGACACAGCAGGTCGTTTAGCTATTGATGACGATCTCATGAGCGAGCTCGAAGAGATTCGCGATGCAACTTCGCCAGTCGAAACGCTACTCGTTCTCGACGCTATGACGGGTCAGGACGCAGTACGTTCTGGTGGCGAGTTCAATGATCGAATCGGTATCACTGGAATGGTGCTAACGAAGATGGACGGTGACGCCCGTGGTGGTGCAGCTCTTTCGATGCGATCGGCAACTGGTGTGCCCATCAAGTACATCGGTGTCGGTGAGCGACCTGATCAGTTCGAGGTGTACCACCCGGATCGAATTGCTTCACGGATTCTTGGCATGGGCGATGTCGAATCCCTTATCGAGAAGGCCGAGATTCAGTTCGATACTGAAGATATTGCCGCTCTCGAAGCGAAGATCAAGAAGAATCAATTTGATCTAAACGACATGTTGCAGCAGTTCCAGACCATCAAGAAGATGGGATCGATGACCGATATTCTCGGCATGATTCCTGGCATGGGTTCACTTCGAGGCAAGATCAATCCGAAGGACATCGATGAGAGCCAAATGGCTCGAACCGAGGCGATTATTCACTCGATGACGATGTTGGAACGCGAGAATCCGACGATTATTAATGGCTCTCGTCGCAAGCGAATCGCCGATGGCTCAGGAACCACGACAACACAGGTCAACCAGCTTCTGAATCAGTTCAAGCAGATGCAGAAGATGATGAAGAAGATCTCGGGTCCGGGCGGCAAGCGCGCACTGATGGGCATGCTCAAGGGCTAGCTCGTGGGGTGGGGTGTCACTGCGTATTTTTCAGGGATGACACGTCTGGCTAGTTCCTTTTTGCCCGCGATGCCGCACCCAGGCCCATCCCCGCCGAAGGTCTCTACACTTTGGTCGAGACGTTGGATAGTTCAATTACCCAACTCGTCTTTATCGTCGATAGAATCAGCTACTTGAATTTAACTGTTACGAATGGCCACTTTGGCTCACGGAGTTTTACGAACGATGACTGTTGCCCACTTGCGCACGTACACCATTAACAAAGGAATGCTCGACAGCTGGCTCGAGACCTTCCCAAAGCTCATCCCTGCAATGACCGAAGCCGGTATCAAGGTTGAAAGCAGCTGGGTCAACGAAGAGCGCACTCAGTTCATTTGGATTCGATCGTACGGCGACGATGCCGCAAATATCGCAACTGCTGAAGCCAAGTTCTACGGAAGCGAATACTGGTTGGCTAACGTCGACCACGTTCGAAGCCACCTATCACACCGCAATATCGTCCAAATCGAAACCGCGTAGAGGGCTAAGTTCCTAGCGTTGCGCCGTCGAAATCGGGCTGACCTCTGAGAAAGTCGGCGGCGCCAACAGGTTGGCGACCTTCAAGTTGAACTTGCCTTAGCCCGATAGATCCTGATCCGGTGCCCACAAGCAGCCGATCGTCGACAACCATAACTACGCCAGCTCCTAATGCGGATGCCGAACTAATTTCAGCATCAAGCACCTTCAAGCCTTTACCTCTCCAGCTGGTGAAAGTTCCTGGCCACGGATCGTACGCTCGAATCATTCGATCTATGCGTTCCGCAGAGGACGACCAATCGATCTCGCCGTCTGATCTTTCGAGAAGTCTGGTGACGCTCGCCTTGCTGTCATCTTGTGGCTGTGGGGTCAGTGATCCCTCATGTAGTCCTTTAAGGACGTTGGGGAGCATCAATGCCCCCTCCTTAAAGAGAGCACTCTGCAACGCAGCGCCTTTTTCGGTGCCTGATAGCCGTATGGGCGTCGATTGAGCGAGGATCGCCCCAGTGTCCATTCCTTCGTCTAGCAGCATGATTGTGACGCCCGCGGTGTCCTCGCTCTCTAAAATCGCCGTTACGACCGGACTTGGTCCGCGGTACTTCGGCAGCAGCGATGGGTGGATGTTCACAACTCCCATCGGTGGTACCTGAAGAATTTCGGCTGGAAGAATTCTTCCGTATGCCACGACTACGAACACATCGGCGTTTATATCATTCAGCCGTTCTAGCTCTTCAACGTTATTTCGAAGACCTTTTGGAGTGAAGACGGGGACGTCGTTTTGTGTGGCGAACGCTTTAACGGGTGTGGCTGTCTTGTTTCTCCCTCGACCCGACTTACGGTCGGGCTGGCTGTAAACCGCGGCAATGTCATGACCTGCTGCAATCAATGACTCGAGAGATTCAGCGGCTTCTGTGGGCGATCCAAAAAATACTATTCGCATGTAACCACTTTATAAGCCTCGCTCCGACCGCGGCGCGCTGAAACCGCCAGTCCGGTCGAGGGTTGCATTGTTGGAGAAATGTTAATTTTAACGGTCGTTCAAACTTGGTCGTGATTGTTATCACAAAATTGCTGGGAAATTGGTTGTAAATTCGAGCCAATTTACCCATTGGAGGGGTTGCATACACCAGCCTAGCGCATGGTACGGTTGCCCTCAGGTCAGCACCGCCACAGGCAACGTCCAGCTGCCGAAAATGCTGACTACGGCATACGCATATTAGATCAATTTTTTTACAAGCCAGCATTACTGGCTAAGCGGCACTTTTGCCTAAAATTAGTGAGGGTTTGGCGACGGATAACGCACGGCAAATCTGGTCAGCAGCTCTGGGACAGCTCCAGCTTGAAATTCCCAGACCCAACTACGAAACGTGGTTAAAGCCTACTTCAGCGGTAGGTTTATCCGATGACGTCCTCATGATTTCCACGCCGTCTCCTTTCGCAGCCGAAATGCTCGAGAAGCGTCTATCGGGAACGATCCTCAGAACCGTTTCAAGAGTCGCTGGACGAAAGCTTGAAGTACAGTTCAAGGTCCAAGGTTCAAACCATGAAGTGCAATCAGAAACCCCGATTTCAGACCGCTCTGAAACGTCGAAATCTGAACCAAACGAATCCGCTGGGAAAGTCGACTACGCTAAGTCTTATTCCCTGAAGCCATCATTCAATTTTGAGACCTTCGTCGTTGGCCCCTCGAACCGTCTTGCGCAGGCTGCCGCGGCCAAAGTTGCAGAGTCGCCAGGAAGCGTCTACAACCCTCTATATATCTATTCAGAAGTAGGGCTTGGCAAGACTCATCTACTACATGCCATTGGGCACGTGCTGGTTTTGCGTGACCTGAAAGTGATGTATGTAAGCAGTGAACGATTCACCAACGAGTACATCAGCGCTATTCGCGAGGGAACGGCGAATAAGTTCCGCGAGCGCTACCGAAGTGCCGACGTATTGCTCGTTGACGATATTCAGTTCATCGCTTCAAAGCCGCAAACTCAGGAAGGCTTCTTCCATACGTTCAATGAGTTGCACATGGCTGGCAAGCAGATCGTCATTACCGGCGATGAGCCTGCAAGCAAGAGCTTGCTTCAAGAACGTATCCAGTCGCGCCTCGCTGGCGGGCTCGAGGTAGATATCCAGCCCCCTGACTACGAATCTCGGTACGCGATATTGCAGAGTAAGGCTCAACATCTCGAAGCAGCTGTTCTGGATCAGATCGCTCAGCGTGCTCACCAGAACGTTCGCGAACTGGAAGGGGCACTCAACCGAGTGATAGCCTATTCGCAGCTGATTGGAAGTCCGGTTACCACTGAACTCGCCGATCAAGCGTTGAAAAGTCTTCTGGCTGAAACGCCAAAAGACGTTGCTTCCGTCGATGAAATATTGAAATCAATATCTGAATTCAGCGGTGTAACTATCGACCTCATTACCGGCAAACGACGAGACAAGGCAACTGCTGAGGCACGTCGAATGGCGATGTACATGCTGAGAGAAGATGCTCATCTGACTTCCGCACGAGTCGGTGCAGCCCTCGGCGGTAAGGATCATTCGACCGTTTTATATGCCCAGAAGCGCTTCGAGCAATTGATGGAAAACGATAGCTCAGTGAGACAGCACCTGGCTGCAGTTCGAGACATAGTAATTCGAGCTCGCAGGGTCAACCTCACGACTAAGTAGATATTCGCGTTATGTCGATAGTTACCCCCCAAGATTCTGCCTTGTTGTGGTATTCGTGGTTTACTGATGAACCGGACAAGAGAAGATACTAGGGCTATACGCCTCTGGCGCTTTGAAGGGCTTATTCAGCTATGTTTGTCGATGCCGTGGAACGACTGTATGCGTATCAGCGAGAGTCGAGTAATCACCTGTTCAAAGTAAGTTAGGCGGTTTCCTATCGCGACTTCAGCGATGTGATCGTCGTTGGGCAGCCGTCGATCAGAGACACCTCGTTTCGCATGGTCGAGGTGATAGACAACCACTTCGCTTGGTGGAATTTCGTTGAAGACCTCCTCGCTCCAGGACTCAACTACCGCAATTCGAGTGACTTCAATAATCCTTAAAACGTTAGAATTTACTGGGAATCAGTCGATACAAAAGTTTCGAAATGTGTCAGATCTATAACGTCTAATGATCAGTTGAATCGACCGTATGAACGTGCTTTATCGGACGGAGGAAGCAACACAATAATCTTGTGGGACATGATGATTCCAGATCAAATTTGCGTTGTGAGCAACTGCTAAATTATCGAATAAGTTTCTATGTTTCTTGTGAATAAATTCTTACGACTATCTTAGTAAGTAGAGCAATATCCTGAAATGGTTTTCTACCAATAAGTTATGAATTACATTTACAGAAACTTATTCGACAGAAGATTAGTTACCAACAACGAATTCCGTGAGTTCATCTTTCGTTACTAACCGTTTATCAACAGTAGCTTTATACTCAAACTAAGAGTGTTATTCACATATCAAGAATGCTTACTGATATGAAGATTAACTAACAAGAAGATTTAAATGATCCGGTTATCCACATGTTAGATTCTGCAGTAATAGAAGTGCGCGCTGGAAATGGTGGACATGGACTGGTGGCTTTCATTCGAGAGGCACTTCTTCCGCGCGGTGGACCAGGTGGTGGTGATGGTGGTCACGGCGGAGACGTAGTTCTCGTTGCTGATAAAGCGATCAACACCCTTACGAAGTTTCACTGGCAACCTCATTTCATTGCGAAAAATGGCACAAAGGGTGATGGCCATGTTAGAAATGGTGCCCAAGGTGAAAGTGTTGAAGTCTCGGTTCCGGTAGGGACTGAGGTTTGGCTCTGGGAAGATGCTGAAGATAAAGAACTGATCGGCGATTTGAGTCAGCACGGACAGCGGATGATTGTCGCTGAAGGTGGTCGTGGTGGATGGGGCAATGCTCACTTCGTAACAGCTACTCATCAGGAACCACTTTTGGCTGAAGCTGGGGGCGATGGTGAGATACGTCGAGTTCGCCTAAATCTGAAACTTCTTGCTGACGTTGGTCTCATTGGTATGCCGAACGCCGGTAAATCGAGCATATTGACAGCTATTAGCGCAGCTCGACCGAAAGTAGCTGATTACCCGTTCACTACGCTTGAACCGGTTCTGGGCGTGGTTGAAGCCGGTACTCGGGCATTTGTTGCGGTCGACATTCCCGGACTGATCGAAGGTGCTCATTCAGGTATTGGATTAGGTGACGAATTTCTGAAGCACGTTCAACGAACGCGAGTGCTTGTTCACGTTGTCGACGGCAGTGAAGACGATGTTCCGGGTCGGATCAAGGCGATCAACTCAGAGATTACTCAGTTTGATCCTGAGCTTGCAAAGAAGCCTCAGATTCTGGCGATAAACAAACTCGACCTAGATGAAGTGTCGGTTTTGATCGATGAAATCAAAGAATCTCTCAAAGATTCCGACGGACTTCATTCCGAAACTTTCTTTGTATCGGCCGCGACCTACGATGGTCTCGACGAGCTAAAGCAGGCCATGTTCCAATTGCTGCGATCGTCGTACGAGAACGAACCCCCGGTTTCAGAAGTACCCGAAGAAGAGATACCGGTGCTTCGACCGGTTGTAAGAAAATCTACAGAAGTTGTGGTTCGAGAGTCAGATGGCCAACTACGAATCGTTCATGCCAAAGCTGTTCGTCTCGCTAAGGGCAGCAACTTGGACTCGCATGAAGCTCGGTTGCAGTTTCACCGACGTCTCGATCAGTTGAAAGTTACCAAAGCACTCAAAACTGCCGGCCTAGAATCGGGCGACACGGTGTTGATCGGTAATTGGGAGTTTGACTGGGACTAATGTCTACTTCACGCATCACCAAGCGAGTGGGCGTGTTTGGCGGCACGTTCGATCCAATTCACAATGGTCATTTGGCGGTAGCGTTGGCCGTTCGTGACGAACTTGATCTCGACCAAGTGTTGTTTGTCGTTACTTCCGACCAATGGTTGCGTGAAAATCCGCCTGTTGCTTCTGCCAGCGACCGTTTGCAGATGGTTGAACTCGCTGTTTCGGGCGTGCCAAGTTTTTCGGCCTCCGATATCGATATCCGGCGTGAGGGATCGACATATACGGTCGATACGCTCAACGACTTGCGAGCTGAACTTGGCGAATTGGCTACATTGTTCCTGATTGTTGGTTCAGACTCCGCGCTATCGATGGATCGGTGGAAAGACGGCGATCGGATACCGGCGCTGGCTACTATCGTTGCTGTGGGACGTCCAGGCCAGAATCTACAGATCCACGCTTTGGACGAATCACACCCAGCGATCGGGGCAGAGTACATTCAGGGACCTATGATTGACATTTCGGCAACCCGCGTGCGGGGCTTACTTTTAGACAATCGAGTTGTTGGGGACTTGATTTCAGCATCAGTGGCTGAGTTCATTGAAAAACAGGGAATATATGGTTAATCAAGAACTTGCCGGTATGACCAACGGAACTAACCTCAGCCGTATTGCAACTCGCCTGTATGACCGAGCCATGGAGCTTGATTAGCTTCGCTTTGGCGATTACACGTTGTCGTAGGGTCAGAAGAGTTCCTGCTACTTTGATGGCCAATTGCTTTCGACCGATCCTGAGGGTGAGATCTGATCTCACGTGCATTCAGCATTGCGATGGATTTTGTCGGAGCAGATGCATTCGGAGGATCGACCGTTGAAGCCAAGCCAATAGTTGGGGCGTTGGCGTTGCGCTTACACATGGATAAAAAAAGGCGTGTGGGCTTCTTTGTTCGACCTGAACGGGGACAACATGGTGCCGGTAAACAGATTTAAGGCAATCTCATCCCGGGAATGAAAGTCGCTGCTTGTGAGGACACCATCTCGACTGGCGACTCGCTGTTTCCGGCGATCGATGCTGTAGAGGCGACCGGTTGTGAGGTTGTTCTTGTTATGGCGATACTTGATCGCCCTCATGGCGGATAAACCGAGGTCAAACGTCGAGGCATACCGTTCTTTAAATTGTGGGAGTCGACTCCCGACGGCAAGATTATGATCGCGGTTTAGGTGCCGGGGGCGCAGTCTCCCCCTCTAACTCCCCCACTCCGTGGGAGGACCCGTTTGGTCCGTAGGTGTATTTGCAGCCGTTTCGGTCGATCGCGATGCGTACCCCGCACCGGGTCCCTCGGATGCACTCGGGAAGTCATATTTCAGCTGACGCGAAACGACCTATCGACGATAAATCGATAGGTCGTTTCATATTTCAACTTACTGAAGCCTAAGTGAATCGACTCAGCCACCAACTTCCGATCTCTCAGAAAACGTAGCTAGCTACACGTCGAGGTTTTTGACTTCTAGGGCGTTTGCTCGAATGAAGTTACGGCGGGGTTCTACGTCGTCGCCCATAAGAGTTCGGAACATGTCGTCGGCCGCCATCGCGTCATCGGCAGTAACTCGTAGCATCACCCGTTCTGCGGGGTCCATTGTGGTCTCCCACAACTGTTCAGGGTTCATTTCGCCAAGGCCCTTGTAGCGCTGAATGTTCACACCCGATCGATCGGAGCTGTTGTCGAGTGTTGCTGGCAAGTCTTGCCATTCCACACCCGTGGCAACGACGGCGTCGGCCTTCTCAATCGTTAGCGTGCCTGCTTCAAGAACTTCCTTGATGATTGGGTAGATCGTGCGTAGGCGGATTACAGCCGGGTTCTG
>Ga0209403_10006149_pt1 | contig 12272 bp, 12 predicted proteins | sample ArcticOcean_MG_C_8_FD_187440 | JGI IMG/M metagenome (GOLD analysis project Ga0209403, IMG submission 187440) | Marine microbial communities from western Arctic Ocean - ArcticOcean_MG_CB11_86 (SPAdes) (version 2) | ecosystem: Environmental > Aquatic > Marine > Oceanic | place: Arctic Ocean... | reverse complement strand
AGATCGAGTTGGACGACGTCAGGGAATCGGGTGTGAGCGTGTCGGAAGGCGAGATTATTGAAGGGGCCGTTGCGATCGCGGCGCCGGTATTCGACCGGGACGGATCGGTGAAGGGCAGCGTCTGCGTGTTTGGGCCTGAAGTCAGACTATCGGACGCGCGGCGACAGGATTGCGTCGATCAGGTTCGCCGGGCATCGGAGGATATTTCCACCGCACTCGGTTACGGCGCCGCCGCGGCGGCGGAATAAGGAGAGTTATTTATGGACGGAATGGTTAATCCTTCACGGGTTCACGGACTGATCGACGATCGCCCCGGCGACAAGGTGTTTCGCGTCGACCGGGATATCTATCTCGACAAGGATATTTTCGAAGCCGAGATCCGGGGCATCTTCGAGGCTGACTGGATATTTATCTGTCATGAAAGCCAGGTCAAAAATCCGGGCGATTATTTTGCCGCCCATCTTGGCCGCCAGCCGGTATTCGTCCATCGGCAGGAAGATGGCAGCCTTAAAGGATTTCTCAATGCCTGCTCCCATCGCGGCGCCAAACTGACGCCGGTTGCGCAGGGAAATGCCAAGACGCTGACCTGCCGGTTCCATGGCTGGAGCTACAAATGCGACGGCGCGTGTATCCGGGTCAAGGACGAAGAAGGCGGCTACGGCAAGGATTTCGACCGCAGCGTTTACGATCTCAGGCAGATCGGCGCCATCGGCAGCTATAAGGGCTTCGTGTTTGGCAGCTTGTCGGCCGACGTAGAGCCTTTGGAGGATTTTCTCGGGGAATCGAAATTCTTTATCGATTTCGTCGCCGACCAGTCCGCAGCGGGCCTCGAAGTCCTGCCCGGCTCGCAGAAATACATCATTGGCGGCAACTGGAAAATGTCGACCGAGAACGCCGTCGATGGTTATCACACCAGCACGGTTCACCGGGTTTTCGCCAGCACTGTCCGCCAGCGCGAAGCGCGCGAGGGCTATGAAGGCATGATGAAAACCGAAACGGGTCGTCTGGCGAAGAAAACGGTCCGGAACGGCTGTTACGATCTCGGCAAAGGCCACATGGTGATCTGGGCCGAGCGCGATCCGGTGTCGACCTCTCCGCTGTCGGAAGCAGAAGAACGGCTTGAGCGCGATCATCCGACCGGAAAGGTTAACTGGATGCTCCGCCGCGGACGCAATTTGATTATTTTTCCGTCGCTTATGATAAACGATTTTGCGGCGACGCAAATCCGCACCTTCCGCCCGATCTCGGCCGACGAGACCGAGGTGACGATATACTGCCTGGCCCCCCCGGAAGAAAGCCGGGAGGCCCGCTACGCGCGGCTTCGCAAGTTCGAGGATTTCTTCATGGCGAGCGGCATGGCTACATCCGACGACGTTACCGCGCTTGAAGCAACGCACGAGGGCAGCCGTGCGCGGGTCGTTCGCTGGGGCGAATTCCACCGCGGCTTGGGCACGATGATTGACGGGCCCGACGACGTCGCGGAAGAGGGCGGATTTACGCCCGAGACCAGCAATAACAGCTGGGATCAGGAAACGCTTTATTACAGTTTCTACCGCCGCTGGCGGGACCAGGTTTCAAGTTCATAGGGGAAGCGAAAATGGATGGCAGTATTCTGACGGACAACCTGTCATCGGTGGTCGATGACCGGGTCGATGAAGGCATGTTCCGCGTCGATCGCGCGGTCTATACCGATGAAGACATCTTCGAACAGGAGGTGCAGAACATTTTCGAAAAATGCTGGATATTCCTGTGTCATGAAGACCAGGTTGCCGAGCACGGCGACTATTTCTGGACCGAAATCGGTCGTCAGCCGGTATTCGTTCATCGTCAGGAAGACGGGTCGCTGAAATGCTTCGTCAATGCCTGTTCGCATCGGGCCGCGATCCTGACGCCGTTTCGTCGGGGCAACGCGAAGACGATTACCTGCCGGTTCCACGGCTGGAGCTATAGCTGCGAAGGCGCTTGCATCGGTATCAAGAACGAGGAACCTGACACAGACCGCAGCAAATTCAATCTGCGTGAGATCGCCAAGCTAGAATCCTATAAAGGCTTCATCTTTGGCAGTTTGAGCCCCGATGTTCCGACGCTGGACGACTGGCTCGGTGCGGCCAAACCGTGGATCGACCTGATGGTCGTACAATCGCCCGACGGACTGGAGGTCGTGCCCGGCAGTTCTACCTATACGATCGACGGTAACTGGAAACTACAGGCTGAAAACAGCGTTGACGGCTATCATGTGTCGACGGTTCACCGTGTCTTCGCGCACACGATCGCGGCCCGCGAAAGCAAGGGCGAATATACCGGTATCGGGAAAACCGAGGCGGGTCGCATCGGCGGCGGCGTCCCGACGGCGAGTTACGACCTTGGCAATGGCCACATGGCGATCTGGGCTGAGCACACGACGCCGGAAGTGCGCCCGATCTGGGAAGCCAAGGAACGGCTGGAAGCGGAATTGCCGCCCGAACAGGTAGACTGGATCATGACCAAGGGGCGCAATCTGTTTCTATTTCCGAACGTGATGCTGATGGATAATCCGTCGACCCAGATCCGCGTTATGAAGCCATTGGCGGCGAGCCGGGTCGATGTGTCGATATATTGCATTGCCCCGAAGGGCGAAAGCGATAAGGCGCGGGCAGGTCGGTTGCGTAAATTTGAAGATTTCTACCTGACGTCGGGAATGGCAACATCCGACGATATCGCCGCGCTGGAAGACACCCACGAAGGATCGCTTGCCCGGGGATCCAAATGGAGCGAATTCAATCGCGGGCTCGACAGTATTACATACGGCGCTGACGACGACGCACGCGCACTCGGGTTTGAGCCTGCCGCGTGCACCGATAACTGGGATCATGAAGTGCTCTATCACGGGTTTTACCGGCACTGGCTCAAGATGATGAAAGGAGAACGCTGAGGATGAGCGACCTGCAGCAAGACGTAACCAATTTGATCTATCGCGAATCCTCGCTCCTCGACCGGCGTGAATGGGATAGCTGGATCGATCTCTATACCGAGGATGCGGTTTACTGGGTGCCGTCCTGGGCGAACGAGGAGGAGACGATTACCGATCCGGAACTTCAGCTCAATTTGATCTACCTGCGCAACCGGGGCGGGCTTGAAGATCGGGTTTTCCGGATTGAATCCCGTGATTCGTATGCCTCCGTTCCGCTTGACCGCACGGTTCATGTTGTCGGCAATGTCCTGATCGAGAATGAAAGCGGAGACGAAATCGAAGCGACGGCGAACTGCATCATCCATACCTATGGCAAAAAGGGCGGACTGACCCGGGGCAGTTTGTACGATTTCAACCTTCGCCGCGTCGACGGCGCATTGAAAATAACGCGCAAGAAAATCACTTTTATCGATGACCGGCTGGAAGGCCCTATCGACGTGTATCACCTGTAATGCTGGCGCTGTGCAAAATTGAGGCGGTACAGGGCGGGGTTGCTGTCCGCGACTGGGAACCGCGCGATGCCGGACCTGGCGAAATCCGCCTGAAGGTCGGCGCGGCCGGGATTTGCGGCACCGATATGCAGATCTATAACTGGGCGCCGCGGATGGCGCGGCGGATGAAACTGCCGCGCGTTCTGGGGCATGAGGTCAGCGGTGTCGTCGACCAGGTCGGCGAGGGCGTAACCAATGTGGCCTTGGGCGACCACGTTAGCCTCGAAAGTCACATATTCTGCGGCACCTGCCGGCCTTGCCGGCTGGGGCGTGCGCATCTGTGCAACAACACGACCTATCCCGGTATCGATATTGACGGCGCATTTGCCGACTACATAACCGTGCCGTCGTTAATCGCCTGGAAGAACCCCGCGGATCTGCCGCATGAAACCGGCGCCATGCTGGAGCCATTCGGTATTGCGGTCCATGCATGCCTTGAAGGATCGGGCGTGTCCGGCCAGACGGTTCTGGTAAACGGCTGCGGTCCGATTGGTCTAATGGCAGTTGCCGTTGCCCGAGCGCTCGGGGCATCGACGGTAATTGCCGCAGATCTGAATCCGTTGCGCCTGAAGACCGCCGAGGTCATGGGTGCCGACCGGATCATCAAGGCGGATGAGGAGAACGCAGCCGATGCCGCGCGCGATATGACCGGCGGCGAGGGGGTCGATGTCGGGATCGAATTTTCCGGCTCAGAAGCGGGTTTCCGGACGGTTTTCGACAGCTTGTGCAAGGGCGGGGATTTTCGCCTGGTCGGTGCGCCACCGGAGGCGATACCCGTCGATTTCACATGGTGGCTGCTGAAATGTCCGCGGATGGTGAATATTCACGGACGGCGCATCTGGGATTCATGGCAACGCTCGACCGAGTTGGTTTATTCGGGCGCCGTGGATTTAAAACCGATCCAGAGCCATATCCTCCCGTTGTCCGATGCCGCCGAAGGGTTCGAGCTCATACGCCGCGGTGAGGCGGTCAAACCGCTACTGGTGCCTGAAGGATAGTTACATGAGCACGCATGAGGTGACGTTCGTCTTCCAGGATGGTCGTATCGTGAAATTCGATGCCAGCGAAGACGACAACATTTATTTCGCGGCGCTAAAGAACAAAGTCCGGATACTCACCGACTGTCTTGAAGGTGCCTGTGCGACATGCAAGGGAGTCTGTACCACTGGTGCATATTATCTCGACGAGTTTACCGACGAGGCGCTGACCGCGGAAGAATACGACCGCCGTGAGGTTTTGACCTGCCAGATGCATGTCACATCCGATTGCGTGATCGAATTTCCCTATGAATCAAGAATTGCCCTGAAATCCGAACCGGACAGCCGTAAAGCACGGGTCGCCGAAATCGATATGATCTCGTCGACGGTCGTGAAGCTAGTGGTCGAGCCGGAGGCCGATGCGCCTCCGGTTTCGTTTCTTCCTGGCCAGTATGTTCATCTGTCTGTTCCGGGAACGTCCGAACACCGGTCGTATTCTTTTGCGAATGCGGCCTTCGAGACCGGAAAATATACGTTTTATATCAAGCTGCTGGAACATGGCGCGATGAGCGATTATCTGTCCGAGCGGGCACAGACAGGTGACGAATTTGTGGTGACGGGCCCCTTCGGGCGGTTTTATCAGCGACCTACAATTCGACCGATTCTGATGGTTGCGGGGGGCACAGGCCTGGCGCCGATGCTCAGCATGCTCGATACGCTTGCCGCCAATGATGATACGGACTACCCGGTGCGCCTTCTCTATGGGGCGAACGCGGCCGACGAGCTGTTCGCTTTCGATCAGCTTCGCGGCTATGCGGAACAGGGGCTCGATCTGACCGTCGAGCTGTGCGTGGGTGAACCCGATCAGGACTGGGATGACGCCACCGGTCATGTCACCGGGCTGCTGCGGCTGGAAATTCTAAATGGCGGCGATTGCGAAATCTATCTGTGTGGCCCGCCGCCGATGATCGACGCGGCGGAAAGCTGGCTGTCCGCGAATGGCGTGAATCCGGTTCTGGTTCACGCCGAAAAATTCGTGCCGAGCTGAACGTAAAAACGGCGGCCAGGGGCCGCCGTTTTCGCAAAGGTTTGGAACAGGGTGCTGTCAGACGCGCTTCCGGCGGGCAAGGCCCAGCGCGAGAATGCCAAATCCGAAGATCGCGACCATGCCGGGTTCTGGCACGTCCAGAATTTCGCTCGTTGAAATCACCTCATCGTGAATTATGACGTCGGTCAAGACGCCGCCAAAATGGAGGAAGGGCAATGTCTCGGGCGAGCCGATCCAGAGATCATGTTGATCGTCGTTATAGAACGGCTTGTTGGTTCCAACGTTCAAGCTGGCGACCAATATCTGCTGAACATAGATTTCCATCATGTTGTCTGTGCCGTTGACGTCGTCGAGATCGAAAATCGCGGCAACATGTGTGGGGGATCCCGAATTCAAATGCGCCGGCGGCGGTTGTTAAAAAACTCGATCCACCGGTGCCGCCGTACATCTGGAACAGGACACTGCCATCCGATTTGAGTTCTATATAATAGGGGGCCTTGCCGCCGTCAGGGCCGCCATAGAACACTCCAAAGCCCCCGCCCGCCGGCGGGATCTGCGGTCATGCCGATTTCAATCGTGAAATCGCCAGCCAAAGCAAGGGGCGCGGTCGAGCCCAGTGCGTCGGGAAGGGTGGACCCGCTTATGACCCGCACTGTATATCAAGACCACCGTCAAAGTTGAGTCCCTTGCTACCGTAGCCGCTGATGGCACCGCCGACATAGGTTGGCCCGTCAATCGCAGTGCCATTGTTGCCACTTGCGATATCAATGATGGTGCCGGCGGTTGAACCGGGTGTACCCTCTTCAAATGTCCAGTGGGTGATTGTGCCGGCTTTGGCCGATGTGATACCGGCGGCAACTGCGAGAACCGCTAATACATAGAGAGCGAAAAACTTTTTCATCATACAAATCCTCGATACACGCGGCGAACGCGGGAACTTACCTGTGTCGGGCTGAAATTTCATTTCCCGTTCTTGGGGATAGAAATGAATTGTCTCAACCTGGGCACCGTCTGCGCAAATCTACGCAATTTTCGTGCCAAGCAAGAGGATTGGCAGTTTCCTGCGTTTGTGCGTTTCTCCCCAGATAAAATATTTTCAATATGTAAAAAATTCCGACACTCCGTAACATATCAAGACGAGCATTGCGGCTTTTGCGTCGCGGGCGCACTTTCGAACCAATTTGATAAAGCTGGAATCATGCTAAAGCATTAATAAATTGGGTTAATATTGATAATTGGTTAAACAGGACGAGATTAATCCCGTTTATTGCGTTGGTATGCTTGACAGGTTCGTCCAATGCCCTATTTTCCCAATAGTACCGATCTGGTTCGAATTTAGATAAAGATTTGAAATCAAATGATAAAATTGAGCCGAATGGCCGATTATGGCGTGGTTTTGATGGTTCAGCTCGCCCGCGCACCTGGGTTGGTGACGACGGCGGCCGAACTGACCGAAGCGACCGCGCTGCCCGGACCCACCGTCAGCAAGCTTCTAAAACAGCTTTCGCGGGCAGGATTGCTGGATTCCCAGCGCGGTACAAACGGGGGATACACACTTTCCCTGCCGACCGCCGAAATCTCCGTTGCGGATATTGTGTCTGCACTGGATGGGCCGATTGCCCTGACCGAATGCATGACGGCCGACGGAGTCGTTTGTGAGATAGAGGCGTTGTGTCCGACGCGAACGAACTGGCGCCAGATCAACGATGCGCTGGTCGATGCACTTGATCGTGTTTCACTCGCCGAGATGGCGCGACCGGTTTTCGAGCCCAGAACGGTATTGCCTGTACCGCTGACCGCCGATGTTTCGGTTTAGGGAGATTGTGAGATGACGCCGCCCGCAGAAACCGCAACGGTGCTCGAAGAGGCCGCCAAGCGCGAATACAAATACGGGTTCGTGACCGACATAGAATCCGAATTTGCGCCAAAAGGCCTCAACGAGGATATCGTCCGCTTCATATCGGATAAGAAAAGCGAACCCGAATGGCTTCTGGAGTGGAGGCTGGTTGCGTATCGTCATTGGCTGACAATGCGGGAACCTAAATGGGCGTTTGTGGATTACCCTGAGATCGATTTTCAGGACTCTTATTATTATGCGGCACCCAAGCGCAGTGAGGACATGCCGCAAAGCCTGGACGAAGTTGACCCCAAGTTGCTTGAAACATACAAAAAGCTCGGCATCCCGTTGGCCGAACAAGCGATACTGGCAGGGGTTGCGGTCGATGCCGTGTTTGACAGCGTCTCGGTCGCCACGACCTTCAAGGAAAAACTCACCGAGGTCGGTGTCGTGTTCTGCCCGATTTCCGAAGCGGTGCAGACGCACCCCGAACTGGTCCGTAAATACCTAGGCTCGGTCGTACCCTATGCCGATAATTTTTACGCGACCCTCAATTCTGCCGTGTTCAGTGACGGGACATTCGTCTATGTGCCGAAAGGCGTACGCTGCCCAATGGAATTGAGCACTTATTTCCGCATCAATGCGGCGAATACCGGCCAGTTCGAACGCACACTGATTATTGCGGACGAAGGCAGCTATGTCAGCTATCTCGAGGGCTGCACGGCGCCGATGCGCGACGAGAATCAGCTTCATGCGGCGGTCGTTGAGTTGATTGCGATGGATGATGCCGAAATCAAGTACTCCACTGTGCAGAACTGGTATCCGGGCGATGAAGAGGGCCGCGGCGGCATTTATAATTTCGTCACCAAGCGCGGCATTTGCCGCGGAAAGAATTCAAAAATTTCATGGACTCAGGTCGAGACCGGATCGGCCGTAACCTGGAAATATCCAAGCTGCATACTCGAAGGCGATAACTCGGTCGGAGAGTTCTATTCGGTCGCCATCACAAACAATTATCAGCAGGCCGACACCGGCACCAAAATGATCCATATCGGTAAAAACACGACGAGCACGATCATTTCGAAGGGCATATCCGCCGGTCACGGCCAGAACACCTATCGCGGTCTGGTTAAAGCAATGGCCAGCGCTGATGGCGCACGAAATTACACGCAGTGCGATTCTCTGCTGATTGGCGATGAATGCGGGGCGCATACGGTGCCCTATATCGAGGTGTCGAACCCGGGCGCGCGGGTCGAGCATGAGGCAACAACGTCGAAAATCAGCGAAGATCAGCTTTTTTATTGTCAGCAGCGCGGGCTCGATCCCGAGGCGGCGGTTTCGCTGATCGTCAACGGATTCTGTAAGGAAGTGCTGAAGGAACTGCCGATGGAATTTGCGGTCGAAGCGCAAAAACTGCTGGGAGTAACCCTTGAAGGCAGCGTGGGATAAGGAATGAAGATGAGTTTTCTATCGGTTAAAAACCTTCATGCGGCGGTCGGCGGAAAGGAAATCCTCAAAGGGATAGACCTTGAAGTTGGCGAGGGTGAAATCCACGCAATCATGGGCCCGAATGGATCCGGGAAGAGCACGCTGTCTTATGTTTTGTCTGGCCGGGAAGGCTACGACGTGACACAGGGCGAAGTCCTGTTCAACGGTGAGAACGTGCTCGATATGGCGCCACATGAGCGGGCGGCGGCAGGTATTTATCTTGCCTTTCAATATCCGGTGGAGATTCCCGGGGTATCGAATCTGTCGTTTCTGAAGACCGCCGTGAACGCGGTTCGCACGGCGCGCGGGGAACCGGAGCTGGATGCGCTCAATTTTCTCAAATTCGCCCGCGAGAAGGGAAAAATCCTGGAAATGAAGGATGAATTGCTGAAACGGCCCGTCAATGTCGGGTTTTCCGGCGGCGAGAAAAAACGCAACGAGATTTTCCAGATGGCGATGTTGGAACCGACCCTCGCGATCCTGGACGAAACAGATTCCGGGTTGGATATTGACGCGCTTCGCATCGTTTCGGAAGGCGTCAACAAGCTTCGCTCGCCGCACCGTTCAATGATCGTCATCACGCATTACCAGCGGTTGCTCGATCATATTGTGCCTGATTTCGTACATGTACTGGCGGACGGTAAATTCGTCGCCAGCGGCGGCAAGGAGCTCGCGCTCGAACTTGAAAAAGACGGCTATGCGAAGTTCGGCATTGATGAAAGCGCCTCCGCGGCCGCTTAGGATAGCAGAGAACGATGACGCAGAACGACACCACCACCCGGATTGTGGAAAGTTTCGAGCAGGCCAAAGGCGGTCTGCCCGGCAAATGGCTCGCCCCTGCGCGGGCTGGCGCAATTGACAGTTTCGCGGCCGCAGGATTCCCGACGCCGCGTAGCGAAGCCTGGAAATACACGAATTTGAACCGCCTTGCGCGCGCCGAATTCGACCCGCACGCCGAACTTAAACAGCCCGATATAGCCGATTGGGCGCATCTGTTTATCCACGATTGTGACCGGATCGTCATTGTAAACGGCCGGTTTGACGTCGAACTCTCGACCATCGGCAAGTTACCGGCCGGCGTGACCGTATCGCCGCTTTCCGAAGCGGTCGATGATATCGATCAAAACCTGGAGAAAGAGCTCGCCTGTATTGCGCCGAATGAAGGGGCGCCGCTTGTTGCCCTGAACACGGCTTTTATGCGGGACGGCCTCGTTCTCCGCCTGGCGGCCGGCGTCATCCTCGACCGGCCGGTGCAGGTTGTCCATCTAATCGACAGTGGAGACGTCGCAATTGCGGTTCATCCGCGCACCTTGGTAGTCGCGGGCGACAACAGCCAGGCGGTTATTGTGGAGACATTCGCCGGATCGGCCGGGTCCAGCTACTGGACCAACGCCGTTACAGAAATCCGTGTCGGCCGTAATGCCGGCGTTTCGCACGTGAAACGGCAGTCGGAATCGAACGCGGCGTATCACACGGCGCTGACACAGGTACGGCTCGACCGGGATGCGCGTTATACCTCCGTGGCGCTGGCCGTCGGTGCCTCCCTGTCGCGGAACGAGGTCAAGGTTGCGTTTGAGGGCGAAGGGGCCGAATGCTCGCTTGCCGGTGGTTCGCTGCTGCGGGGCCGCCAGCATGCCGACAGCACGACGGAAGCCGATCATCGGGTTCCACATACGAGCAGCCGCCAGGTTTTCCGGAATGTCCTCGATGATAGTGCCCGGGCTGTGTTTCAAGGCGGGGTCATCGTGCGTCAGGACGCGCAGAAAACGGATTCGGGTCAATCAAACCGGAATCTGCTGCTCTCGCCCGGTGCCCAGGTCGATACCAAGCCGGAACTGCAAATTTTCGCGGATGATGTGAAATGCGCCCATGGCGCGACGGTTGGGGATCTCGATCGCGAAGAGATGTTCTATCTTCAAAGCCGCGGCATTCCCCCGAATGAGGCCAGGGCCCTGTTGATTGAGGCTTTTGTGGGCGAAATTCTTGAAAACGCACCGAAAGGGCCCGTCAGCGATCATATCGCCGAGGCGATCGCGAACTGGATGTTCGGGGACGCCGGGAAGGACGCGTGATGGGGACGAACGGCGCATATCCCATTGATAGAATCCGCAGCGAATTTCCGATCCTGTCCGCACTGGTACGGGGCAAGCCGCTCGTCTATCTCGACAATGGCGCCAGCGCCCAAAAGCCTGAAGCCGTGATCGATCAGATCAAGAAAACCTACGAGACCGAATACGCGAATGTCCATCGCGGCGTCCATTTTATGAGCCAGAAAGCCACGGACGCCATGGAGGCCGCCCGCGTCAAAGTGCAGGCATTCCTGAACGCCGCCGAAGAAAAAGAGATTATCTTCGTCCGTGGCGCAACCGAAGGGATCAACCTGGTGGCGTCAAGCTGGGGCCGCTCGAATTTGCAGGAAGGCGACGAAATCGTCCTGTCGGTACTGGAACATCATTCCAACATTGTGCCGTGGCAGATCATCGCCGAACAGACCGGCGCGGTGATCAAAGTGGTCCCGATCGACGATGCCGGTACGTTCCTGTTGGATGAATATGAGAAACTGTTGTCGCCGCGTACCAAGATGGTTGCGGTGACCCATGTGTCGAACGCACTGGGGACCGTGGTGCCGGTGGCGGACGTGATCCGCATCGCGCATGAAAACGGCGCTGTGGTGTTGCTCGACGGCTGCCAGGCTGTGCCGCATACCCCGGTCGATGTGCAGGCGCTGGATGCTGATTTCTATGTCTTTTCCGGCCACAAGCTGTATGGGCCGAGTGGCATCGGGGTTCTGTATGGCAAAGCGGCTTTGCTCAACGCCATGCCGCCTTATCAGGGCGGTGGCGAAATGATCGACCGGGTAACGTTTGAAAAAACGACCTACGCCGAATTGCCGTTCAAGTTCGAGGCCGGTACACCGCATATTGCAGGTATTATCGCGCTCGGGGCTGCGATCGACTATCTGAACGGCATTGGGTTCGACGCGATTGCGGCCCATGAACATGATCTGCTTGAATATGCGACGGAGCGGCTATCCGGCATGAACAGCATCAACATCGTCGGAACGGCGGAGCACAAGGCCGCTATCCTGTCCTTCAACATTCGTGACATTCATCCGCACGATGTCGGCACAATTCTCGATTATGACGGGATTGCGGTGCGTACAGGACATCATTGCGCCCAGCCTGTTATGGACCGGTTCGATGTTGCGGCGACGGTGCGTGCCTCATTCGGACTCTACAACACACGCGAAGAGGTCGATGCCCTGGTTGACGGGATCAATCGTGTGCAGGAGATGTTCGCGTGAGCACCGATTTGCGCGACCTTTATCAGGAGATAATCCTCGAACACAGCCGCAAGCCCAAGAATTCCGGCCCTTTGGACAATCCGACAGGTGAAGCCCAGGGGAATAATCCGCTCTGTGGCGATCGGATTACGGTGTACATAAATTTGGATGGCGACCGGATCGCCGACGCGCGCTTTG
>Ga0209403_10006146_pt1 | contig 12275 bp, 9 predicted proteins | sample ArcticOcean_MG_C_8_FD_187440 | JGI IMG/M metagenome (GOLD analysis project Ga0209403, IMG submission 187440) | Marine microbial communities from western Arctic Ocean - ArcticOcean_MG_CB11_86 (SPAdes) (version 2) | ecosystem: Environmental > Aquatic > Marine > Oceanic | place: Arctic Ocean... | reverse complement strand
GAAAGGTGACCTCAAGGATATAAGGTACATCCTTATTGACGAGTTCCAGGATCTGAACCCTCCCTTCTATGCACTGATTAAAGCGATTCAAAAGATTAACTCAAAGGTTCGCGTTTTCGCTGTGGGTGACGACTGGCAAGCTATTTACGGTTTTACTCAAGCAAGTCCCAAGTACTTCAAGCAATTCGATACTCTATTTTCTGATTCGTCAGCCTATGTGCTCCGAAACAACTACAGATCTCATTCCGAAATTGTGAGCGTATCTAATGCTCTTTTCCCATGGGAAAAGGATAAGCACGGAGTCGCTGTAACGAAGAAAACTGGGCAGGTACGTTTTTGGAACCTCTCGGACTTTGACACCAGAATATTTTGTCCTGGACCACACAGAAAGTATTCTGATCGCTTGGTCGGTGCCGCTGCCACTCTGGTCGAGGATCAGTTAAAAGCTGGAAGAAATGTTGTTATGCTGACCAGAACGAATTTCGTCCAAAATCTAAAGATCAAAGAGTTCCGAGAGAGAGTACTTGCATATCTGTCGTTTCCTGAAGCACGCGAAAAAGTGGAGATTTCCACGGTTCACCGCTACAAGGGTCTTGAAAACGACGCAGTGGTAGTACTGGACGTGAAAGACCTCAATTACCCCTTGATTCATCCAGACTGGAAATATCAGAAGATTTTTGGAGACAGTGAAAACAAGGTTGTGAAGGAAGAAAAACGCCTCTTCTATGTGCTTCTGTCTAGAGCGATAAAGTCGCTGGATTTGATCACTGTACCAAACGAGCACGGGACCATATCTCGCTTCCTTAAACAGATAAATCCAGGCGAATCGTATGCGGATTGGAAAACATTCAGCGACGAAAAATTACTAGAGGTGCAGTTGTCTGGCTGTTACCACGTGAAAGACATCCTTCTTGCTCGGAAATACAAGTTTAAGGATGGAGAAAACAAAAAATATTGGCAAAAAATTGTTCCAGAAAGGGAACTAAAGGACTTTTCTATTCTCAAAAAACAACCCTGGTTCTGCGATGGAGTGGAAATTAAGGTAATAGATGAGAAAGGAAAGTGCGTATACAAGTCCAGAGCAACGGGGAAACCTCCATGGTCTCCCAAGAAAAAGAGAGGGGTTTGACTAGTTTCTCCTCCCCACAACCATTATATTTGTAAAGTTCGCTGAAGTAGCGGACCCCGGAGAGTTGTTGCGATTGCAACCGGGTTAACAAGATGCTAAACCGCTCGAAAGGGTTCGTGCGGAAATGCCGTACAGAGCCCTTTTTTAGTTGGTGGCATCTCCATGTTAGGAGATTTGTTATGGAAGACCAAGACAAGGTTTCGGTATTATCTTTACTACTCAGCCTCCCAGAATCGGAGTCAACTCGACTGATCAAGGATCTTTCGTCAGGAAAACTGAAAACTGTACCGAGGGAACAGGACAGGGTGGATCCGCTACTTTCTCTGCGTTTTGAGTCAGCAGAGAACGAGCCAGAAGACCCGGAACCGAAAGTAACCAAAGAGTCAATTGGACAGCTAAGGGAGAGTCTTCGAGCTCTGGGGCAAGGAAGAGAGCCTGACTTTGAAGCAGCCAAGGATTTGGAGGATGATGACTGGGACGAAAAGTCGGCCGAGAAGTGGGAGAAGTTACTGAACGATTATTAGACGTTTCTAGAGAGATGGGCTGCCTGATGGTTACGTGGCGGCCCACCTCACCTGAAGGCCCCGGAGATTTGTTGCGATTGCAGCCGGGTTAACAAGATGCTAAACCGCTCGAAAGGGTTCGTGCGGAAATGCCGTACAGAACCCTTTTTTAGTTGGTGGCATCGCTGAACGGAGAAGCCCAAATGGCTAATAAAGACAGTGAAATCCTCGATCTGGCCCAACAGTTCGGACTGAACCCCCGCCAGTGCCCTGACTGCCCTCCAAACGCCTGGATGGCTCGTTGCCCAGACACGCAACACCCTCTGTTTATCGATCTTGAAAAAGAGCTGTATTACTGTGGCTGGTGCAAACGGGGTGGTGGGCCTTCTTCATTCCTTGATTTCGTGGAAGAACGGGAAGAAAAAGCCAGACGCCGACGGGAAGAATATGCGGCCGAACAGATAGCTCGATCGACTGGTTCGCTCGCTCATTGGGGCAAGAAGAGTATTAAGTCATGAAAAAACCTATCGTAAACCCAAAACTAGATTACCTCGCCTTTGAGACACTTTATGCTCTCCAAGATACACCCATCTGGAGGAACGATGGGATCCCTAGTCCTACCTTATTAGATCAGATAGATGAACTAGCTGAAGCACAAGTGTTACACTGCTATGAACCTCTAGTGCAAGAACTCATCAATAGGAGTCATGTGCCGGGAAGCGGACGAAGTATGCAAAACAAATGGCCGATCCACGAACGATTAACCGATGTGCTCTTGGCTTCAGATCTAAATGGTCACTGGCTGACAAATCTGGATTCTAGACTTGTTAGCGTGGTCCCCAAAAAGAGAGTCCACTGCTGGGAGAAATGCAGGATGAGAATAGCTAAACATCCCTCTGGGAATCCCCATATGTGGGATAACATGCTCCGCCGGGGATATAGTTCTGAAAAGTTTGTAGACGACGTCCTAGACCTTTATTCCGAATTTTATAAGTCTAAGGACCGAGTGACAGATCTGATAATATGAAGACTATCGTCAACCCAAAACTAGACCGACTCGCCTTTAAAGCACTCAATGGTATTGGGAAATCGATCAGTGCCTCTGGGAGTCCAGTGTACGATTACGTAGACGAATTAGCGGAAGCACAGGTCTTGCTGCGCTACCCGGACTTGATGCGCGAACTAGTCAAAAAGAGCCATTCGTCGGCAGGCGGGATTGCTCAACATTATAGTCCCCATCATCGCCGGGCGATTCCAGCCATCTTTTCCTGTCAGTCTCTAGGCTGGTACTGGCTCAATCAGTTGGATAAGAGAATCGTTGAAGCTGGAACACCCCCTACTCGTACTCGCATGTGCGAAGGGTGTCGGATCAGGATAGCAGAACATCCAGATGCGTCACCAGCGCTATGGGAGGACATGGTCACAAGGGGATCGTTCGGAGAACGATTGATCTATGCTGCGCGTACGCGAAGAATTGTGCTGTACTATTGGCGTAAGGTGGTTCGGATTACCCGATTTCAGCACAAGCACATCTGAAGTTAAGTGATTTATGGATAGTCACTATCCGATGAGTGCCGTACTTTGGATCGATAAAAACACAAAAAGCAGGAAAACTAGAAACATGTCCAACGGAGACCATTGTTATGACCCTTTCACCGCTCATTGATCAGATTCTTGCTTTCCGTGATGAACGAGACTGGGCTCAGTTCCATACACCAAAACACTTGGCGAACGCACTCGGAATTGAGGTGGCGGAACTTCAGGAGCTAATGCTTTGGAAGAACGACCAGGAAGTCGCTGATTTGATTGCCTCAAAAACTGGGCACGGTAAACTCAGCGATGAAATTGCGGACATCCTGATATATAGTCTCCTATTTTGTGAGTCAGCCGGGATTGATCCTGAAGTGGCCATTCGCATCAAGCTGAAAAAAAACGCTGAAAAGTACCCAGTGGAAGAGTCTAAGGGAAATGCAACAAAGTATACCGACCTACCATGACTTCCTTCAGAGATGGAGGAATTCTGCCTACCAGAACAGAGAGTCGCTTGCCACTCTGTCTAGGATAAACCAAACTTAACGTCCTAAAGACGGCATTTATCCTCGGGAGAAGGGGTAGGTATGACAAATCGGATTAGAATCGGCTGCGCATTAGCTTTCCTTTTGATTAATGTTGCCTGCGGATCGGAAGCTCCACAGCAAGGCTCCGAATTAGCTTCTGAATCACTGCCTGAATGGGAAATAGATCCGACGTGGCCTCCAACCTTACCAAATGACTGGATCCTAGGAGACATCAGGGGAATGTTTATCGACGATGACGACCACCTGTGGGTAGTCCATATGCCGTCGAGCCTGACTCGCCAAGAGATCGGGGCCGAAATGGATCCTCCAATCGCCGATTGTTGTTTTACGGCGCCTCCCGTACTCGAACTGGATTCAGAGGGTAATGTCCTACAAGCCTGGGGAGGCCCAGGAGAAGGTTATACCTGGTTCGATCAAGAGCATGGTATCTACATCGACCACAATGATTTCGTGTGGCTCGGAACGAGTAACGGCAACCACATAATGAAATTCACCAGGGATGGAAACCACGTTCTCACTATTGGAACGCCCGGAGAGAATAAAGGTAGCAATGACCCAGGCAGCCTTGGAGGGCCGGCAAACTTCTTTGTGGAACCCAGTACCAACGAAATTTTTGTCGCAGACGGCTATCGCAATAAACGTGTAGTAGTCTTTGACGCAGCCACCGGTGAGTACGTCCGACATTGGGGAGCTTACGGTCAAATTCCTGATGATAGCTATACATACGAATACCCTGTGGATCCAGAAAATCCTCCCCAACATTATTCGACCGTTCATGGTATCATAGGCAGTGATGATGGCTTGGTTTATGTCTCCGACCGGCGTGGCAACCGAATCCAGGTCTTCACGCAAGACGGGGAATACCTGATGGAACGGTTCGTCATGCCCCAGACAGGTGGATCGGGCACTGGATTTAGCCTGGGACTGTCACGTGACCCCGATCAAAACATTTTGTATCTAATAGATGGCACCAACCAGCGTGTCTGGATGTTGAATCGTGATGACTTGGAAATCCTAGGCAGGTTCGGTAAACCCGGTCGGCAGGCTGGTGAATTTATCCGAGCCCACATGGTGGTACTAGACTCGCGGGGGTACCTGTACACTGGAGAGGCTGGAAACGGAAGACGAATGCAACGCTTCGTCAGAAAAACGGCGTCATGATTTCTTCGAAAGCTCGAACAACAGCTGTTGCCTTCTACCTTCTGATTTTCCTGGTCGCTCTGGGCCGAACATCAGCTAGTGCTCAGTTCCGTCAACCTAATGCAGAACTGACAACTACTGTTGAACAGAATGTGAGCAGAGCTGGAGAAACAATAGTTCTAGAACTTAGAGTTGATCTTCCCAAAGACATCCACGTGCAGTCGGACAAACCACGAGACCCTTATGTCATTCCTACTCTATTGACACTAACACCACCAGAAGGGACTACCGTAAAAGAGATCGCCTATCCGGAATCCACAGACTTCCTTCTGCTAGGATGGGAAGATCCTCTCTTAGTCTTCGAAAATGAATTTACGATTGGGGTGAGCTTAATCCTCGACGTGGATCTACCTCTCGATGGCTTGGTAGTATCCGGAAACTTCGTATATCAAGCATGTGACGACCGTGTCTGCTTTGCGCCTGCGAGTGAAGCTATTGAATGGCATATCACGTCGACTCAGTCAAATTCAAACGATGACCTATAGGGAAACACCATGAGACAGTCCAACATTTTGACCACATCGATCGTCCTAACTTGTCTATTTTCGCCTCTGAGCTTAGTCGGCCAGTCCGACAACCTCGTATCAGAAATGAGCGATCTCGCTTGGGCAGAAGAAATAGACAAGGCCAGAGATATCCTTGAAGGTCAAAGGGCTGAAGTCGAACAACCTGAAGCAGAATGGCTCGCTGCTGTCTCTTGGCTCGCACGCGGGGCTAGCTTCGCTGAGCGTTGGGATGTAGCCGAACATTATGCAAGTGAAGCATACGAAGGTGGACTCAAATTGATCAAAAATCGGCCGCTCGACGCAGATCGCTTCTTGCCTACTGCACTTGGGGCAGGAATTGAAGTTCTTGGCCAGACGTATGACGCCCAGGGAGATCGTGCACGAGCAGTGAATTTCTTGGGTGCCGCACGCCAACAGTTTGCAGGTACATCAATCGAAACTCGGATCCAGAAGAACTTTCTCTTACTTAGTTTAGAGGGAAGCCAATTGCCTGATCTCGAAGTCGACGACTACCTGGGCTTACGGCCACCAACGACCAACAGCCTAAAGGATAAAGTCGCCCTTTTCTTTTTCTGGGCACATTGGTGCCCAGACTGCAAACGACAAGAGCCCATCCTAGAGGCACTGCATGAAGAGTACGGAGACCAGGGCCTAGTCATCGTTGGTCCTACACAACTCTATGGTTTCGTCTCACGTGGACAAACAGCGACGGCTGAAGAAGAGTTGACATATCTCAACGGTGAATACACCGAACAGTTCCCTATTCCGTCATGGATGACGGTGCCGATTAGTCAGGAAAACTTTCTGAACTTCGGAGTCAGTACCACACCTACACTCGTTCTGGTCGATCGTAGCGGTGTCGTTCAGCGGTATAATCCGGGCACCTTGAGTTACGATGAATTAGTCGCACTTATCGAGCCTTTACTGGGCCAGTAACCATATAATTGACCCGTACTAACTTCGATCTTAATTGAAGCGTGCTTGCGTACAGTCCTTACCACAATGCAGAATGATCGTACGCCTATTCCCAATTAGAGATATAAAGCTCGCCAATGCCCATAACCCTAGTACGCTCTGAAAACACCCACTGCCTTTGGAACCATTGCAAGAATAGTTTTTTAGATCAAATCGGAACCAACACGGGGCCAGGCGATTACCCTTCCTTCCTTTGGGTCACAAACCGAAATCTCAGAGACTCATTTCTTGAGTGTGCTCAATCTAGAGGGCTGAAAGGTTGGTTGGGCCCACCCTTCAGAACGTGGAATGAACTCCCAGAATCTTTTGAGATTAATCAACAATCTATAGGCCAGTTAACTAGGCAACTGCTAATCAGCACTATTTCCTCACGAGCAGCCCAAAAAGTCGATTTCGTCCACTATCAAAAAACCCGCCACGGCATACTCCCAGGGCGTATCCTAGACCGCCTCTTTGGTGAGTTGCTACCAGAAGGAATCAGTGCGGACAACTTAGAGAAAGGATTTGAATCCCTTAGGATTACAAATGATTTCGTTGAAAAAAGAAATCGATGGATCGTCGAGACATACAAGCAATACCTGGAAGCCCTCGACACCAAGAACCTCAGAGACACTAGAGCTACAAATAGTATACTCGCAGGAAAAATAGAAGCTGGAGGACTGAGTGTAGCCATTGGAAACGCTGAGACACTCCATATCTATGGAACAGCAAACTTACAAGGCAAGCAACGTTTGTTTCGTGCTCTAGGTGAGCAGTCTCAAATTATCGTCAAAATCTACCTGGCTTCGGAGGAAGGAGAATCGGAATGGGCTGCTCTTTCGACGAAAACTGAATACGTCGAGCCCCTAGAGAATCGATTCGCCTCAATACACCTCACAGCGAACGCTGAACAGGAGGCCAAGTGGGTGGCAGGCAAAATAAAAGAAACCCTGATCACAACTCAGTCGGAACCCCACGAAATCGCTGTGATATCTAGAGACTTCATAAATGATAGTCCTCGAATTTTAGACGAACTTCGAGATGCAGGTATTCCGATCACTACTCGTAACAATATTCCATTGATGGAATGCGGTGCGATTAAAGCATTCCTGGAACTCTTTTCCGCCGCATCTAAGCGATGGGATTACACTGGACTGCGAAATGTGGTGACCAACTCATATTTTGATACCGGCATTGATCTGCGTGTCATCGACAAGATCGGATCTCTCTGGCAGTTATCCGGGTTGCCGACTTGGGAGGAGAAAATCTCATCCCTGGAATCGGAGGCCACCTATGAACCTGCATCCATCCAAGACCTCTCCTCTGGCCAAAGAAGCCAGGCTCAATCATTCAAAGATTTCAAAGCAATCCTGGATCCATTGTCCGAGACACACACACTATCCGACTGGATGAAACTCACCATAGAGCTAATTAGGTCTAACCCATTCAAAATTCGAGACAGACTGTCGGAGCCTGTTGGCAATAACTGGCTTATCGTCAGACTCGATCAACGTGGGCTCAGTCTGCTAGAAAGTGTCCTAAGAGAATGGTCGGAAATCGAGGATTCGAAAGGGCCTACACATGTACTTGAATGGTACTCACAACTCCTACAAATCCTAAGTATTCAAAACCTAAGCCTGGAAACGCCCATGAAAAAAGGTGTGCAGGTAATGAGTGCGGTGGAGGGAGCCCTCACGCCCTTCAAACACACATTCATCGTTCATGCTAACCACGGAGTTTTCCCGAAATCATTCTCTAATTTTGGCAACCTAACGAATCAAGACAGAATCCTTTTAAGCAAATCTGGTATCCCCTTGGTTCACCAGACCAATTATCAGCAATGGGAAGAATCCTTATGGCAAGGGTTAGTTCAACAGCCCAACGTAGCTATTTCCTATAGGAAGACCGATGAGGATGGCACTCAACTAGACCCTTCATATTTACTTCCCAACAGTCAAGAAAGTGTACTTATCGAAAACGAACATTCCCAGGATCTCCTAACCAACAAAACCTCACTGTTACTTCAAGGCGCAAAGAACCTGGGTCAGAATTGGGAGAATCGCTCGGCAGTCCCAGTAGAGGTTACCGAGCCAGAGTTACTCGAACACGCCCTCCTCGTTGCCTACTCTGAATCCCAACGACCCGGACCTGCGGACCTGGAACTGGATGGCAGCCCAATAAAACCAAACCCCTGGAATGGACACCTGACAGACCCTGATGTAGTCAAGCATCTGACCAAAAAATTCGGCGACGACCATGTTTGGAGTCCCACCAGCCTGATGGACTATAGTATTTTCCCCTTCCAGTTTTGGGTGAACAAAGTTCTTGAAATAGAAAAACACGCTAAGCTGGAGAACAACGCAGAAGCAAAAACCTTAGGAACCGTTGCCCATACAATTTTGGAGAGATTTTATCTACCCATAGCCGATGGAGACATACAACAGCCAGAAGAACTAGATGACAGATCCGAGCAACGGCTATTAAAAATCACCAAGGAGATTGCTGAGGAACTTCAAGAAGAAGGTCAATGGCTTGGAAATCCATTCTTGTGGACAGTGAAATGGAACAAACTGCTCAATGACGTTGAAAACTATCTGAAATGGGAACTAAAACAATTAAAGAAAACCCAAGAATCTCCAATTCTCGTAGAGTACAGATTCGGTTACAAAGACTTTCCTGCTGTAGTAATATCTGGCTCAGATATGGAAGGAATAAAGAGAACTATTCGCGTAAAAGGCATAATCGACAGGGTCGACCGTTCCCACTCTGAAGGATCGCCGCAAAATCTTGCCGTTATAGATTATAAGCTTAAAAATATCCCTGCGACTCAGTATATCGATGGGACACTGCTACAGACCCCAATTTACCTACTTGCACTGGAACAATTGGGGCACGACATCTCTAATTCCAGAGGGTTCTACAGAAATATCAAAACTAACCCAGGCAAAAATCCGACAATTGCTGGCAAGGAAGTGGGAGGGGAAAAGAAAAAGGGAATTGATGCTTGGCGGGAAGTGCAAAAGTTCATTTTTGCTATACCTTCGCGTATCCAGAACGGAATGTTCGAGGCTGTTTACTGCACCAGGCCAGGGAGCAAATGGAGAGTTGGTGTCGAAGTATCTCGAAGCAACGCCTCAATACCAGCCTCAATAGGAAATCGCTTCGATGAGTAAAAACGAATGGACTGAGCAGCAAGTTAAAGCGTTGAATACTACAGAAGATGTGTTGCTGCAAGCCTCCGCTGGGACTGGTAAAACCCAAACGGTAGTGGGTAAAATTATGTGGATGCTTGGGCTCGATCCTGGGACATCCAGAAATGAAAACGAGCCTATCCAATCCTGTCTCGATCCCTGTGGAATCCATGAGATCGCCGCGATAACATTCACAAAGTCAGGAGCACGATATCTCAAAAGAAAACTCAGAAAAATGCTCCAAGAACACCCTCAGGACAAAGGGCAGCAGCTGTCCTATCGACTTGACGAAGCTTTCGTGGGAACGATACACCAATTCTGCTCTTCCATCCTGAGAGAGCACTCACTGCATCTAAGGGTCGACCCTAATTTTCGCACCCTTGATGCACACTCAGAACTTTTAAGGCAGTCAGAAATTATAGAAGACGAGATTTTCGATAACCTGGAGAACAAGATTCCCGAGACTGAAGCGCTTGTCCGTGTTTATGAAATGGACACGATCACAAGACTAACGCGGGACTTACTCAAAGATATCCGTTGGCATCGAAAACGTTACAAGGACTGGGACACAAGCCTCAGGGCCATTCCTGTCCCGCTACCAGGGATGCCTCCCGATGAGTATCTCACAAAGGGCCTCTACATGATCGCTTCATCCTCACTTGCAAAATGGGAAAGCCATCTAGCAAACAACAATGAAAAGGATTTCGACCAACTAATTCTGGAAACACGATCACTACTCATTGAAACTCCAGACGAAGCAATGCTTCGCACCATTAGGGAACGATACAAGATACTGATCATCGATGAGTTCCAGGATACTGACCACGCCCAAAAAGACATTGCCTTAGCAATTGCTGGTAGAAAGAGTAAAACACAACTTTTTTTAGTGGGCGACCCACAACAAAGTATCTATGGGTTCCGAAACGCTGACATAGCAGTCTGGAATGAAATGAAAGAAATGATGCGTGGAAACGGGGACATTCTTTCCCTGACCGAAAATTTCAGAAGTGATCCAAAAATCATCGATACGGTTAATGAAGTCTGCGATCCAGCCATGACTGAATACGCAAACAGCCTAAAAGAAAAAGCCCTCGAGAATACTGCGGTCACATACCAACCAATGGTGGCACATAAAAAACCCTCCTCCGATGGTCTTGTCGGTAAAATTATACTCGAAGAGGACAGATCTGCTTCACGAAGGTTAGAAGAGGGCTCTCTCATCGGCAAAGAGATTCAAAAATTAGTAGACAATAAAAAACTTGAATATACCTACAATGACATAGCAATCCTTTACCAGACCCGCTCTCACCTAGAGAAGATCATAAAGGGACTAAGAAAAAGTGGCATCCCCTGTCAGAGAGCCTCCCTTTCATCGGATGAATGCCAAGAAACAATGGAGATTGTCGACCTTCTCAATTTCCTTGGGTTGTTGCATAATCCCCACGACGATTACAGAGCACTGGGATTCCTAAGATCTCCTTTTGTAGGAATCAGGGACGAAGTGATCACTAAAATCCGCATGACTGATTCTCAAAACACTTTGATCAATCAAGCTGAAAAATTCGCTGTAGAAGAAGCGTGGCCAGATTATCCTGACCAACCAGCCGTTGCCAGAATAGAGAAGTTTGGCTTGAAAAATGGGTTAGAAGCATTTAGGAGTGCACAACAATTGGTTGGACGAATTTCCTTGCCTGAACTGCTCCAACGATTCATCCGGCAAACCGGATACCTAAACCACCTAAATCTCAAAGACCCCCAGAGTGCACTGGAGGCAGACATCAATATCAGAAGTTTTCTCAATATGGTTGAGACGCACAGTCCACTGAATTTAGATGAATTCCTGAGTATGTGGGACGTGCTGATGAAAAATGGACAGAAAATTGACAGGATTTTACCAGACGAATCCGTCAGCGATTTCGTGACAATGACTACTATTCACCAGGCTAAGGGCCTGGAATGGCCCATAGTTTTTTTAATCAAGTGCGACCAGAAGCGTACAGCAAAGTCCCCTGTTATCATAAGATCGGACGAATCGGACCCACCGATCCTATTGATGAACGAACATCAACGCGGGGACAAAGCTCAAGATTTAGCGACAAAGAACCTCGCAAAAGAGAATGCCGAAGCAATCCGCCTCCTATATGTCGCAATGACTAGAGCTGAGGACAAATTATCCATTACAGAGTGGAGAAGTCCTAAAAACCGCAAAAACCAAGGTTTTTTCCATAGCCACCTGAAAGACGCGAACTCTATTGAGATGCTGGATACGGCTGGACCAGAATCCCCACAAATAAGACATAATCCGGTGCCGTTAGACTGGCTAGACAAAATTAGGCTAATGGAACTTCCACCAATGGCTAGGCAGATTGATGATCCCCCCCTGCAATTCACCACTTCCGCGACAGAAGTGATCACTCGAGAGAGAAGTGAGTTAGAATGGAAACAGAAATACCAACAAGGCATCCAGGTAGCCCCACTGTTAACAGGCAAGGGCGGAGGGCAGCTTTCCGCCACCATACGCGGAGATTTGATACACGGAGTCTTAGAAAAAATTCAAGCGGCGGAAGAGCTGCCCCGAATACTAAATGAAGCCTTGGTCGCTATGGATGGATCAGGAGTGAATAGGGACTTCGAACTACCCTCCAATTACCGCGAAGCGCTTGAAGAAGAACTCAGAAAAGTACTCATGAGTCCTGAATGGAAATGGTACGTTG
>Ga0209403_10006144_pt1 | contig 12277 bp, 18 predicted proteins | sample ArcticOcean_MG_C_8_FD_187440 | JGI IMG/M metagenome (GOLD analysis project Ga0209403, IMG submission 187440) | Marine microbial communities from western Arctic Ocean - ArcticOcean_MG_CB11_86 (SPAdes) (version 2) | ecosystem: Environmental > Aquatic > Marine > Oceanic | place: Arctic Ocean... | reverse complement strand
AAAGTTATATTCAGATAGGTCTGCTGTTCCAAAGAGCTCAGTATTGAATTTTTTAAATTATTTGATTGAAGATTTTGCTGATGAGTGGTTGACCAAAGCTACATTCCATTACAGATGGACATATGATGAAGATATAAAAAAAGCTGGCTCTACATTATCACGTTGGAGATCGTTAACTGATAATGAAGAGACAATAAAGCCTATTAGAAAGGATATATCAGAACGTCAAATTTCCCGCTTATACGTTGTTGGAAGTAATACGACTACATCAGATATTATTGAAGGAAGTTATAAAAATATATTAAAATTAATGGATAAGCATATGAATAATTATCCTTATATATTTGGAGAAAGGCCTAGCAGTAGTGATTTTGCTTTATACGGCCAACTTACACAATTAGCTGCTTTTGATCCTACTCCTATGAAGATAGCTGACAATATTGCCTCAAGAATTGTGGCGTGGGTTGGTGTTATGGAAGATTTATCCGGCCTTGAAGTTAATAATTCAGACTGGGTAAATAGCAATAATTTAACGGAATCTTTTAGGAATATTTTTTATGAAATTGGTAATACTTATGTACCAGTTTTGAAGGCAAATTCTGAAGCAGTTTATCAGAATAAAGAAGAAGTTAAAATAGAAATAAATGGAAAATTATGGACTCAAAAACCTTTTTATTACCAATCTAAATGCTTAAATTGGATTAAAGAAGAATATGAGGCTTTAGAAAATAAAGATAAAAATTTCATAGATGATTTTTTAAATGGTACTGGTTGTGAGCAGCTATTTAATGAAAAATAGTATTTATAAACAATATCACTTAAAGTTAACTCAATGTTTTTCATTAATTGAAGAATGTTACTGGGATCTTCAGGAAGTATACGATGAAACTAAAGCTAATTATAAATTTGATAAAAAAAATAGCGCAACTTTACCTTATGGCTTATGGAAATTTTACTTGATAGAAGAATGTGCTAAAGAAATAGAAATAGAAAAAGGCCAAGGAATATACAGTTTGAGTTGTGATAATTTATTTAACTTAATCAAAAATTATGCAAATTGGAAACCTAAAGATGAAAATGATTGGAACAATGGTAATGATTTACTTGGAATATCAGGTAAAGCTAAGGAATGTTTGTCCAGTATTATTTCTGACTTATATAATAGAAAAGATGGTAATGTTGAATTTTATAGAGATTTAGAATTGCCTGTGGAGTAACAATGAAAGCTAGTATAAATGTAGAAGAAGGCGCTCTAGATTTAATGTCTAAGGGTAATTTAGAAGACCCTGTTATTATGCTAAATTTATTAAAGTATTTAGATATAGCAAAAAAGGGATTTGGCGTAGATGGCTTGACTGGCAGAGAGGCCTATAAGGTTTATGGAAAAAAATTTGCTAAATTTCAACCTAAATATGGAGGAGAGCCAATATGGATGGGAAAAGTTCATAATTCTATAATTGGCAAAGACGATTGGGATATTACAATTCTTGTTCGTTACCCTAAAAGAATAAATTTTATTAACATGTTTAATGACCTTGATTATAAGGCTATTGCTCCTATTAGAGCTGCTGCTTTAAAAGATAGTAGAATTATTGAGATGTCAGAATTATTGTATAGGCATGTAAAATAATATGATACTATCTATTGATCATATAGTTTTAACTATAGCAGATTTAAATAAGACAACTTTCTTTTATTGTAACTTATTAGGAATGAAATTAGAAGAATTTAAGCTAGGACAAAATACACAAATAAGAAAATGTTTAAAATTTGGTAACCAAAAAATTAATTTACATGAGAATAATAATTTAATTAAGCCAGGAGCAAAAGTAGCAAAACCAGGAACTGGGGATATCTGTTTTATATCTGATAAGAATGTTTTAGAGTGGAAAAAAATTTTTTTAAGGAATAATATTAAAATAGAACAAGGGCCAATTAAGCAAGTTGGTGCCTCTGGTAATTTATATTCGATATATATTAGAGATCCTGATGAAAACCTTATTGAGATTTCTAATAAAGTTTAGAGAGTAAATTACTGACAATTCCCGCAAATTATAGGAATTTCAATATTTATATCCGGGCTTAATATTGCTCCTAAATTTTTAGAGCTTTTATCAAAATTTAATCCCATATTTTTATTACAGGTTTCTATAACATTAGAACAATTTGTACATATATTAGTAATATGCGTATGTTTTTCAGCAGTATTTTTACATAAAATAAATTTATTTAACAATGATATTCTATGTATCACTTTTAATTTAATCCAAAATTCAATAACTCTATATATAGAAGAAATATTCAAATTTTTTCTTCTCTTTTTAAGTATTGAATTTATTTCATATGCAGAGATAGCTAAATTTTTTTCTTGCATTATGTCTAGTATTACTAATCTATTAGGAGTTAAAGACTCATTATTAGCCATGCATAAATCTATAGCTCTATTTTTCATAGAGATTTTATTTTTATTTATTTTCATATGTACATTATACAATAATATATTATATTTGACAATTTATTTTATAAGTGCAATAGTATTGCATTATTATTAAGGCGTTTATGCTCTCCTCCTAAGCGCCTTAATAGAATAAAATATAGAATGTAAACAGAAGGTGATATGAGTAAAAATTTAATAACCATTGAGAATATAAAATATAGTTTTAATAAAAATTCAAATTTTGAACTTAAAATAAAGAAATTTTTACTAAAAAAAAGTGATAGTATTCTTATATATGGCGATTCAGGAGCAGGCAAATCTACTTTTTTAAACTTATTATCTGGAACAATTAATCCCCAAGAAGGTTCAATAAATATTTTAGGAACAAATATTACTAAAACTTCATCTAGTAAAAAAGATAAAATAAGAGGTGATCATTTTGGAATAGTATTTCAAACGTTTAATTTATTACCTTATATCTCTGTAAAAAATAATATTTTATTAGGTAAAGCATACTCTGGAAGAAAACAATCCATATCTAATAATGATGAAGTAAAAGTATTAATGGATAAATTATCTTTAAATTACAAAGATCTTGTAGACCGTAAAGCGTATGAATTAAGTATTGGTCAACAACAAAGAGTTGCAGTTGCTAGAGCGCTTATTGGGAAGCCAGAAATTATTCTTGCAGATGAACCAACATCAGCACTAGATAAAAAAAACCAAAATGAATTTATTAATTTATTATTTAAATCTCTAGATGATAATGAACAAGGTTTAATTATGGTTAGTCATGATAAAAAATTATCTAGTAAATTTAAAATAGTAAAAAATATTACTGAAATATGTGAGATTAATAATGATTAAATTTTCTCTTGTGTTTCAATCTTTATTAAATAGATGGCTAAGTTGTTTATTAATTATTTTAACTCTTGCATTTTCAATTTCATTATTTTTTACAGTTTCTCGAATACAAGAGTCTGTAAAGTCTAGTTTTCAAAACACTGTTTCTGGTGTTGATAGTGTAGTTGCAGCAAGAGGTGGAAATCTACAAATTTTGCTTAATAGTGTTTTCCTTATTGGTGAACCTAATAATGCAATTAAATGGAATACATATAAAGATATATTAGATAATGATAAAATTAGATGGACAGTTCCAATATCATTAGGAGATAGCCATAAAGGTTATCGTGTTATAGGAACAAATAATAATTACTTTAAGGAAATTAAATATTCATCTAAAAAAAACTTAGAGTTTCTTTCCGGTAATTCTTTTAAAGATGTATTTGATGTTGTTTTAGGAAGTATTGTTGCAAGTAAGTTAAATTATATTGTTGGTTCTGAGATTGCTATAACGCATGGTTTATCTGATGTAGGTGAAATTCACACTTTTGAATCAGAAAAAAATAGTAGTTATAATGATCATGCTAAACACGAAGAACATGAAGATGAAGAACATGATGATCACGCTAAACACGAAGAACATGAAGATCATGATCACGAAAACTTAGGTTTTAAAGTTTCTGGAATTTTAAAAGCTACAGGTACACCTATAGATAATGCAGTATACATTAGTTTAGCTGGTGCAGAAGCAATGCATGCAGGGTGGATAGGAAATCAAAAGGTAATAGACGTTACATTAGAAAAAATTATGGAAAATGAATTAACACCAAAAACTATAACTTCTATATTTGTATCCTTAAAAAATAGGACACAAATTTTCCAATTTCAAAGAGATATATTAAATTATAAAAAAGAGTCAATTAGCTCTGTAATGCCTGGTGCTACTTTATCTAGGCTTTGGACATTAACAGGTAATGTAGACAAAGCATTTAAAATCATTACATTTTTTATTATTGTCATAGCCCTTTTAGGTATGATAGCTATGACAATTGCTGGATTAAATAGTAGAAGAAGAGAAATGGCTATACTTAGATCTGTAGGAGCTTCACCAATTAATATAGTTAGTTTATTGTTAGTAGAATCAATTATAATTTCAGTTATATCATGCATTGCTGGATATATTATAATGATTTTAATATTCTCTTTGGGCAAAAATTATTTGCAGACTAACTATGGTATCTTTATTGATAGTTTTTCTGTGAAAAATTATGATTTGCAAATTATAATTTCAATAGTTTGTGCATCATTAATAGCAACTATAGTTCCGGCTATACAGATTTATAAAAATACTCTTAGAGATGGATTATCCGTAAAATCTTAATATAAATATTGGTTAGTACATGAAGAAAAAGATTTTTATAATTTGTATTATTGCTAATCTATTTACGAGCCCAACATTAGTTGTAAGTTATATAATAGTAGCTATTTTAATAGTATTAATTAAAAAAATGAATATTATTAATATTTAATATCAGGAGTGTCTAATGAAATATATAGTTTCTTTTATAATTCAATTTTCTCTATGTCTTACTTTATCAACTTCTATTTTATATTCAGAAGATACAGTAGAGATTAATAATGATATGCTAGTTTTGCCTATTACTTGGACAGATTTATTACCTGAAGATGCCTTTGATTTTATCCCTGAAGGAGGGGTTACAGATGACATGTGGAAGGATCCTGATTTTCTTAATGCTTTAGAGAAATCTGGTTTATCTACCGTTAAAGAATTAAATGGAGTTAACATAAGGTTAACAGGTTTTATGGTTCCTTTAGACGTAGATTTTGGTGAAGCAGAAACAGTAAGTGAATTTGTCTTAGTTCCTTCTGCTGGTATGTGTATGCATGTTCCTCCTCCACCCCCTAATCAAATGCTTTTAGTTAAACTAAATGCACCAGTTAAAATAAGAAGCATGTATCAACCTGTAGGTATTAATGGCACTATTACTATAAACCCGCCTGCAGAAGATGCTTTTGGAAGTATTTATGTAGTTGAAGCAGAATTAGTAGAAGATGTAACATTTAAAGATTTAGATTTAGGTAGATAATAAATTAGATTTAAATATTTAATAAAAGAGAGTAAATGGAGGTACTCACTTACTCTCTAAATATTAATAAGGAAGTATTTATTTCTTGGGAGGAAATATATATTCAGCCTTATTTAATATAATATATATTATATTTAAATTTTGTTGTCAATGAGAATGATAATCATTCTCAATTAAAGTAGAGGATTATATGAAAAAAATTTTTATAATAGAAATAAATGAAAAAAATAAAAATTTAGATAATTTTGAAGTAGTAATGGCTTTAGATAAGGATATTCAAGAATTTGCAGATAAATTAAGAAGTAACGATAATATTTATGTGCAATTAAAAAGGGCTGGAAGTATATGGAATAAGATAGTAAGTAACATAAAAATAAATGTTAATAATAAAAACGATGTTGATAGCAAAAGTGTTTATAGCGATTCGAAAGAAAAAAAAATGACTCACTTAAAAATTATCAAATAAATTATTATTTATATTAATCTAAATTTGGAGAAGACCACTGAAGTTTTCTATTTATATAATTATCCTTTTTTATAGTATAAATGCTTATGCTGAAAAAGTTCCGGCAGGATATGTAGCTAAATGGGATACAATTCCATTAATAAAAGAGGATTACACTATAAAGTATGATCAAGATTGTGTTTCTTTTGAAGGAATCTTAAAAAGAGGAAAAATGGAGCAGCCTCATATTACACCTTTTAAGATTGTAAATAAAACATTAAATAATTTTTTAAGCGGTTATATATTAAAAACGCCAGATGAGAATACAAAAGAATTGTTAAATATTGATACTGTTGTTATTTGGCCAAATTTTGAACAATCTGATTGGTATGTATTATTAGGTAGTAATTCTTGTTTTTATAAATGGTTAGAAATTCAGCCTGATAATATAGATTCTATTATTGTTTTAGGCGAGAAAAATTAATTTTAAGTAATTTAGTTTTTTGTGTTAACAATTTATAAAATTTTTATTAATACATAGCTTCTTTAATTTTTCTCCTTCGTTAATTTGATCTTGTGTCATCATTTTTATAAATTTTGGTAAATTGTCTTTAGCTAATCTGGTTTGTTTAAGTGCAGAAACACTTAACCACATATATGCTATTGAATAATTTTTTTTATAGGTAACTCCATTAATATATGCCATGCCAATATAAAATTGAGCCTCTGCATTTCCTTGATCTGCTGATAATTTAAACCATTTTATAGATTCTCTATAATCCTGCAATAAACCTTGTCCTTTTCCATAAAGAATTCCTAGTCCTAACTGCGCGTCGGCAATACCTTCTTTGGCTAGCGGTTCCCAATAATTAAAAGCAGCTTTAAAATCATTTTTATTATAAGCATCTCTTGCTAAGTCCAAGTCCGAAGAAATAGCCATATTATTAAATAAAAATATAAATAGTATTGAAATGTAAAGTATTCTTTTTATCATAAATAAAAGATAGTTCTTACTTAGGAAAAATAAAGTAATATTTTTATTATTATATTTTTTAAAGTAATAATTTATTGCCTTCACATATGTTTATATAGTCTATATAGTTTAAAATATGAATAATAAAATAGCATTGATAACAGGTATCACTGGTCAAGATGGAGCTTATTTAGCTGAGTTATTACTAAGTAAAGGCTATGAAGTTCATGGAATAAAAAGAAGATCTTCCTCCTTCAATACAAGTAGGCTTGATAATTTATATCAAGATCCTCATTCTAAAGATGTTAAGTTTTATTTACATTATGGAGATATGACTGATGCAACTAATTTAATCGGATTAATGCAAAAAATTAACCCAGATGAAGTTTATAATTTAGCAGCACAAAGTCATGTTCAGGTTAGTTTTGAAACTCCAGAATATACTGCTAATGCAGATGGTATAGGAGCTCTTAGACTGTTAGAAGCTATAAGGTTACTTAATATGACAAAAACTGTTAAGTTCTATCAGGCATCTACTTCTGAATTATATGGTAATTCAGACATTATACCTCAAAATGAGAATACTTCATTTTCTCCTAGGTCGCCATATGCGGTTGCAAAGTTATATGCATATTGGATAACTGTTAATTATAGGCTGGCATATAATATTTTTGCTTGTAATGGGATACTATTTAATCATGAAAGTCCAATTAGAGGTGAAACATTTGTTACACGTAAAATTACTAGGGCTGTAGCAGCAATAAAACTTGGGTTGCAAGAAAAATTATATATCGGAAATTTGGATGCTAAGAGAGATTGGGGGCATGCTAAGGATTATGTTAAAGGTATGTGGCTTATGTTGCAGCAAAAGAACCCAGATGATTATGTCCTTGCTACAGGGGAGTCTCACACAGTTAGAGATTTTATAGAAAAGGCTTTTTCAGAGATTGATGAAATAATTATATGGAAAGGTAAAGGTGAAAATGAGATAGGGCTAAGTAAAAATAGTAATAAAATATTAATAGAGGTCGACAAAAGATATTTCAGGCCTACAGAAGTTAATTACTTACTAGGAGATTCCACAAAAGCTAAAAATATATTAGGGTGGGAAGCTACTGTAAAGTTTTCTGATCTAGTTAAAGAAATGGTTGAAGAAGATCTAAAGCTTGTGGATTTAGAGCAAAAAACTAGACGTTTTGGAATTGATGGTTGAAGAATACTATCGAAGAAAGGTACTCATTAGTTGGAAAACGGGTATTTGTTGCCGGACACACAGGTATGGTCGGAAGCGCATTAATTAGGGCTTTAAAATCTATAAAATGTGAAATATTAACACAAGATTCTAATGAATTAGATCTCAAAGATTCAATGAAAGTAGAAAAATGGTTTAAAGAGAATAATCCAGACACTGTTTTTCTTGCAGCGGCTAAAGTAGGTGGAATATTAGCTAATAGTAATTATCCTGTAAATTTTTTATATGATAATTTAGCTATTCAAAATTCAGTAATTTCTGCCTCTTATAAATATGATGTGAAAAAATTTATGTTTTTAGGTTCAAGTTGTATTTATCCAAGAAATGCAGAACAGCCTTTAAAGGAAAGTAGCCTACTTACTGGAGAGCTTGAACCTACTAACGAAGCCTATGCGATAGCAAAAATAACAGGAATTAAATTATGTGAGTACTACAGAAAACAGTATGGAGTAGATTATATTTCTGTAATGCCAACAAATTTATATGGACCAGGTGATAATTTTCATCCTCAAAATAGTCATGTGGTAGCTGCGTTAATATCAAGATTTTATGAAGCAAAACAGCTTAATAAAGATAAAGTTGTTTTATGGGGATCTGGAAAACCTTTAAGAGAATTTATGCATGTTGATGATTTAGCCTCAGGCTTAATATTTTTAATGCAAAATTATAGTGAAGACAAACATATAAATATTGGCACTGGAAAAGAAATTTCTATAAAAGATTTTTCTAATATTATTAAATCTATTTCTGGTTGGACTGGAAAAATTGAATTTGATGATTCCTATCCTGATGGAATGGCTAGGAAGGTTATGGACATAAGTAAAATAAATAAATTAGGTTGGACACATAAGATAGATTTAGAGCAAGGCTTAAAAGAAGCATATAATTGGTATGTGATTAATCATAATGAGGCTAGAATTAAATAATTCTTTATTGTTTTAATGAAATTTAACTTTATCTATTTATCTATATTATAATAGTTATAATAGTTATAAAAGTGAGTAATCTATATATGAATAATAAGTGGCTTTACCAGATAAGAGTATATTTTTCTTCAAGTTTTGTTGATTTATATAATAGTAATAAAAACTCAGATCTAAAAATTAAGTTATTGAATATATTGCAGACAAATAATGCAGAGTTATTAAGTCAATATGATGGATTCATGGGCTATGTTCTGGAGGCAGAAAAAAATGGTACAGATAATTATCCTTTATATCAATGGACAAAAGATTGTTTAGGAAATAGTAGTAAAACTGAAAAGTATAGTACTTCTTATACTGCATATATAGATAATGAAGAAGTTTACTCTAAAGAAAAAGCGGATAATTTAGAAAAAAGTTTAAAGTTGATAATAGATAAGATTTCATTGTTAAGAATTTCTAAACATGATACTAACCCTGATAATAATCCTCAACCTCCTTCAAAATATATTAAATAAATGGTAAGTTAAATTATGAATAAATTTATTAAAACTGAATGTGGTTTAAATAAGTATGATGAGCTTAAAAACCATAAGAATATTGTAGGTAAAATAAGATTTTATTGGTTTGTTATTATAGCGAGTATAAGAGATAAAATACTTAAATTATAATTTTTCATGATCTAATAAATGTTTTTTTGTATTTATCCCACCTAATGCAGAAAAACCAGTAAGGTTACCATTACTTGCAATTACTCTGTGGCAGGGAATTATTAATAATATAGGGTTTTTGCCACAGGCATTGCCGACAGCTCTTGGAGCTGTTTTTAATATTTTAGCTATTTTTAAATAGGTAGTATGCTTTCCATATGGAATTAATTTTATTTGTTCCCATACCCTATGTTGAAAATCTGTACCATTAAGAGAAATATCAATAGAAAATTTTTTTCTATTATTTAATAAATATTCTTCAATTTGATTTTTAGTTATATTTAAAATATTAGAATTTGAGTTTATTAAATTATTATTTGTAAACTCTATATGTATTATTTTTTCTTCTTCACTAGTTATTCTTATATTGCCAAATTTTGATTTAAATATTAATTGTTTATTTTTTTTCATATAAGTTATAAATTATTTTCCAAAATAAATTGGTTGATCTTTTACTTCCCAATTTTTATTTTTTTTCATAATATCTTGAAAAGTTGACCAATCTAAAAATCGCATAAGCCAATCCCGCATTTTATTTAAAGGCATTTCATTATCAAACCAATGAGTATCAGCAATTCTAAATTGCCTGATAAATGGTAATATAGATAAATCTAAGTAACTTGGTTTATCATTAAATATCCATGTATTATTATTGCTCAATTCTTTTTCTACAATAGATAAAATCTTTATTGCTTTGTCCCTAAAGTGTTCTGGAGGTTCAATGTTTTTATAGCGACTATTGTATTTGTACTTATCTAAATTAAGCTTAAAGGAGCTATCTATTATATCCAATATTTCTTTTGTTTTTTTAATATTTTCAAGCTTAGATTTTTTTAAATCATGTTTATCATTAAGGTTCATTGCCCAGTCCATAATCTCTAGGCTTTCTTCTAATACTTTTCCATCATAAAGTTGTAAAACAGGAACAGTAGATTTTGGTGATATATTTATCATTTCTTGTGGAATGCTTTTTAAGTGGACTTCTCTAATTTCCACATGAATCTGACATAATTTAATAAAAATTCTTGCCCTCATTGCATACGGACACCTTCTAAATGAATATAGTATTGGTAATTTATCCATTAATAATTCCTAAATTAGGATTTATGAGTAATTTTTTTTCCAATATGCTTCTCACCTCTTTTTACCGCAAGATCAATTTGTTTTTGTCTATCTGCATAACGTTTTTTACTTTCTGGACTTTTAGTATTATGACAGTGCTTACATGATATACCATGAATATAATTTTCAAGTAATGTATCTTCCTTTTTTAGAGGCATTCTACAACCATGGCACATTAAGTAGCTTCCAGGTTTTAATTCATCTGCAACTGATACTCTTTGGTCAAATACAAAACATTCTCCCTCCCAAAGACTATCTTCTTTAGGAACCTTTTCTAAATACTTTAAGATGCCTCCATTTAAATGAGAAACATCTTTAAACCCTTGGTTAACTAAATAGGAAGTTGCTTTTTCACATCTTATTCCACCTGTGCAAAACATTGCTATCTTTTTATCTTTATATTTATTGTCATTTGATTTTAAATTATTTTCAACCCATTTTGGTATCTCTCTAAAACTCTTAGTTTTTGGATTAATAGCTCCTTGAAATGTTCCTATAGATACTTCATATTCATTCCTAGTATCTATTATAATAGTGTTAGGGTCTTTTATTAATTTGTTCCAATCTATAGGGTCAATATATTTACCAATTTCTTTATTTGGGTCAATATCTGTATTGCCTATGGTAACAATTTCTTTTTTTATTCTGACTTTCATTCTATGGAAAGCCTCTTTTGTGTTGTATGATTGCTTTGGATCCAAATCAAAAAATCTTTCATCTGACTTAATTTCTTTTATAAACTTATTTATATTATTCTGAGATCCTTCAATTGTACCATTGATACCTTCAGGCGCAATTAATATTGTACCTTTTGTTTGCAACTTTTCACATATATTTTCTATTATATGTTTGAGTTTCTCTAAATCTAATACTAGCACAAATTTGTAAAAAGATATGATGGAAATAGTGCTCATAAATTTATAACTCCAAAGAAAACATTTTTAATATAATTTATAAATTTTTTATAATATTATCTAGTACATTATTATTTTCGTGATTTCTTTTTATAGTGTGTATTGGAATATTTTTAATATAATTTAATAATGAATTTTGAGTTAATTCCATATCTACTTCATTCTCATTACTTTGATTCAAAACTATAGAGTTAACATTAATATCATTCTTAATTAAAACTTCATATGCATTAAGCGTATGACTTATAGTGCCTAAGTATGTGCCAATAGTTAAAATTATTGGAATGTTAAGATTCTTCATAAGGTCTAAGATAGTATATTTATTATTAATAGGCACCATAGTACCACCAACTCCCTCTATAATAAGTATGTCATCGTCTTTAGAGTTTATATGAGCGTTACAAAAGCGAATAAGTTCTTTGAAGTTAATTTCTTTTTTTTCTATATTAGCTGCCATATCTGGCGATAAAGGAGCTTCAAATCTCCATGGTGAAATTTCATCAATATGACTTTTATTCATACCTAAGGCTTTTAAAATAATACCACTATC
>Ga0209403_10006142_pt1 | contig 12281 bp, 9 predicted proteins | sample ArcticOcean_MG_C_8_FD_187440 | JGI IMG/M metagenome (GOLD analysis project Ga0209403, IMG submission 187440) | Marine microbial communities from western Arctic Ocean - ArcticOcean_MG_CB11_86 (SPAdes) (version 2) | ecosystem: Environmental > Aquatic > Marine > Oceanic | place: Arctic Ocean... | reverse complement strand
TTTCACGACGCGGACCGATCGCGGCTTACATTCATCGCGGCAGATGTGACCGAGCAAAGCGTGCTCCAGAAGATTCTCACCGAACACGAAATATCACACGTCGTGCACCTGGCCGCACTGCAGACTCCGGATTGCCACGCCGATCGTGATCTTGGGCTCCAAATTAATCTGGCCGGTACCCAGAATCTGATCGAAGCGATGAAAAGGTGCGGGGTGCCGTTGAGGCGCTACGTCTTTGCCAGTTCGATCGCTGTTTACGGCCCGCGCACCGCATACGCCGAGGGACGGGTTTCGATGCTTGCCGAGCCGCAGCCGGTTAATGTTTATGGCGTCTGGAAGTTGGCCGGTGAGCAGATTTCGAAGTTCTTCTGGGAAGAGACGGGCGTTTCCACCGTCGTTCTGCGTCCTGGTGTGCTCTACGGCCCGGGACGTGATGCGGGACTCACGGCCAGCCCGACGACCGCAATGAAATGCGTGGCGCTTGGGCTATGTTCTGAGATTCCGTACCGCTCGCGGCAGGATTACTTGTACGCGGCGGATGTGGGTGGTGCCTTCGGCAATGCGTTGCTGGAGCCCTTCGAAGGCTATGGAGTGTTTACCTTACCGAGTCGAACCCTGAAGACGGAGCAATTCGTCGACGCGCTGCAACAGGTGGCAGCTGATTTGGGGCTGGCAGAACAATGTAAGATCACCGTGGGCGAAGAGGAGGTTCCGTTCATTTGCGACCTCGACTTTGAACCGTTTGTTTCGGCATTTCCCCACGTGCCGCAGACGACGCTTGAGCAGGCTCTACGCAATTCTCTCGAAGTGTTTTTGGATCAAGTGCAGCGCGGGTGGCTCACCCAGGCGGATATCACTTCGATCATCGGCCGAATGGGCAAGCAACTCGGTTCCAAAAATTGATGCTGTTTTCGGCCGCCTGGAATCCCATGCGGTACTCACCTGTTTTCGTGATCCCGGCAACGTGAGTCGATTCGCCCTCTGGGGTCTCAGCATCAAACACACGATAGACTACGACTCGCCCTATTACCTGCAGCAGAAAGCACTTCTCGATAATGCGCGAATCCTACTTTTTCAGGATGGTAATTGGCTACCGGTGATGCGAGCGGAAGGAACCCCCATAACCACCGGCCTTCGGAGTCAAACGCGGGAACCTCATGATATTTGGTGAGCGCCGACTCGAACGGTCGGATACTCGCGGTGAGCTTTATTCCATGCTCCTTGGCGCTCTGTGTGAACCTAGCAAAAGGGGGCTTCTACGTTCCGCGATATGAGCTGCGGCAGTTCCGGTCGATCATCGGAACTCAGTTTGCACTGGCCGCCGCAACATACCGCGACGAATACAAGAGTCCACTTTACTATGAACTGCAAGCGGGGACGTGACCCTATCGGTGGAAATCTAAAAATACGTCGCAGGCCAACCGCGAGGCAGCCAAGCGTCGTGTGCGGAATCGCAGTTGAGAGACTCATTCGAACTGCACCCTTTTTCGACGTGTCAACGAACGGCCAAGTGGGAACGCATTCGAGTCGCACAGCTCGTGAACTGGACCGTTCAATGGGAGGGACCAGTATAGATAGTACGCGAAACCGTCGGGAAAGATGTCGAGCGTCTGCAACTGCGGCTACTTGACAGGCCGTCATGAAATTGAGCAAAAGAAGAGCTGATCGCCGAAAAAAATGCTCGTGGCGGGACTTGTGTTGAGACGCCTCGGCACCTGAATCATTGGGGACCTTCAACCGATGCTCCTTCAGGTCGTGCCAGCGGTCGTGTTGTGATAGGTACGAACTTTTGCGCCCGCTCACCATAGATATCGCCTACATACAGATTGCCTTTCGAGTCCTGAGCGATGCAGTGCACGCCAACTGCTTCGCCCGGCTTGAGTCGCGATACGTCTGGTTTGTCCTTATTCGTCCCGATGTCTCCGAGCGGAATCGACCAGACCTGCTGAACATGACCGTTCGATTTGAACCGCATGAACAGTTGGTCCTTGTATTCCGGATATTCTCCGTTGCGCAGCCACCAATGGGGAGACGAACCACAGACCCAAATAGCGTCGTCGTCAGTGATCGACATGCCCCAGGGCATGATCATATTAGACCACTGATCGAGCAGATTACCCTCTTGATCGAAGATTTGAATCCGAGCGCTGTTTCGATCAGCCACATACAGTCTGCCTTCGGAATCCAAAACGATGGCGTGCGGCAATACGAAACGGCCTGGCGTCGAACCGTATTGGCCCCAAGTCTTGATGCACTTCCCCTCTTTGTCAAAATGGACGATCCTGCGATTGCCGTAGCCATCGGAAACGAAAATTTCACCTGTGGGCGTAATCGCCATGTCGGTGGGCATGTTGAAGTGGGTTTCGTCTTCGCCCGGCTCCCCACGGACACCGAGTGTCAGCAATTCCTTACCTTCAGGCGTGAACTTCTGCACGATGTGCAATCCGAAGTCGGCCACCCAGATATTGCCCTCATGATCAATGCGAAGCTGATGCGGATCCTTGAAACGGTTCTTACCCCACGTCCGCACAAACTCGCCGTCGGTAGTATAAACCTGCACCGGATCAGGGCCCTTCCTGAAGAACCACACCTGATCTTTGTCGTCAATTGCCAGACCGGAGACCCAACCCACCCCGCTGACATGGTCGGGCCGCTTCGGCCAGTCAGGATCGACGTCGTATTCTGTAATCGTCGGCTGTTCGGCAAACCCTGGATTCTGCGCGAACAATTGCGTTGGGAACAGCGGCAGCGTCAAAGCAGCCACCAACAACATGGTATCTACTCGGGTGATCATGTGAGGGCTATAGGTGGACATGCAAAGAAATCTCCTTATCGAAAGCAGGACGTCATGGCACTCAGACCATTGATGCCATAGTATTCACTTACCAACGGCAATAGTCCGGCGCGATCCAATTTTTCCAAGGGTGCCCGAAACGTCACTTGGACGACGCCCGGATGGCGACCAATTTCGATAGCACCGGTTATCGTGGCCCGGTTCCTTGATCTACCGCGGTTGCGGGCTCGTTTCATTGATCAGCAGCTGTCGAGTCCTGTGTGTCGAGTTCCTGCCTGAGAAAATCGCAGTTGATCACTTTTTCTACGAGGTCCAGCGGTACGTAAAAATAATGGCTGGAGGCCTCGAAGCCAATGCGTGAATCTTCTTGGACCAAAGTGAACAGTTGGCAGGCGAACGCAATTTCCTGGTTCAGTAGTGTTTGGGTCTGTCTGCGCAACGCGCGCCGATCGCTTGAGGCGAGGTTCGCTTGACGCAGCGCGTCCCGGGCCAGTATGAACCGAACCTGGTTTCCAGCGCTGGCGAAATGCAGATAGGCGGCACGTGCAAGGCCGAGGTCGGCTTCGGTAACCGCCCGTTTTTCATCGGACGCCAACTGCACGGCTCGCTGAAAATGGTCCAGCCCAGTTGCCCAAGTCGTGGCCACCTTTTCAAACTGTTCCGCCAGAATCTCTGGCGAATACGGGCCGCGCCAGCCCTCGACATCATCATAAGGAATGCCGACCATCGTCGCGCGGTAGCCGGTCGGCTCGCCGTAGAGCAGATTCGCCGGCCCCATCTGGTGTGGGGCCATATACAGGAGTTCGCCATTGTATGGAAACTGACGAAACCCATCGCTGAAAGCGGTCCAGGCACGACGCACATGGGGAGCGGCCGCGGCGCCATAGCGCTCGGTGGCAACCGCGTCGAGCACACTCTCTTTATTCGCGCCGGGCAGCGTGGAAAAGCGATGGGCCACTTGCAGATTGGGTGAGGGATAACCGCCGAGCGTCCAACTGAGCATCGTGCCGTCGACGTCGGCACTCGTGATATTCTCGCAGTGCTCGGCAATCAGGTCGAGCACCGGCAAAAACGGCACCGATGACAACTCCCAAGTGTTGTTGAACTGCACTTTGGCGACTGTTTTGAGTCCCCGCTGTTTGGCCAATGCCCAGTGCCGCGTTGCTCGGAGACCAGGGCCAACGGCTGAAATGGAGTATTCGCCAATCTTACCTCGGACGCCGCCCCGCTCGATCGGCAGAGCCCATTCACTAACCGTCATCAGCTCGACCCTCTCGGGCAGCTGGGCGATGAAGTCGGTTGCATCGCCATGTCCGTTCCAGCCCCAGTCCCAGACGATGACGCGCGCGTCTGGATTCCCACGATGCACGCCCTCTTCGATGGCCGCATTCACCTCCACTACAATCTCGGCTTGACTACGGTCGCGGCAGCGGGGACAGGCCGCTTGTTCTCCCATGAAAGCACAGTTGGTGGGATTCTCCGAGGCAGTGATTGTAAAAACGCCCGCCAGGTCGGGAACCTCCCGAAACAGATGCTCCAGCGCATCGGTCATCCACTGGCGAACCCGCCTGTCGCTGGTACACATCGTGACGAGTTCCCGCGCGGGAATGCCGGCCATGTCTGGCCGCTCTTGGAAAAACTCCGTGGGCATCGCACGTGGTTCATTCATATAGAGATAGACGCCGATGCCATATTTTTTGGTCTGTTTTACCAGACGTCGCAGGTTGGCCAGCCGACGCTCGTGACCGTCCCCGAATTCAGGAAAATGCGGACCACCTGGCGCCAGTTGACGCAGGACCACGTGCATCCAAACACCGTTCACACCCACATCGGCCAGTTTTGCCAGGAGCCCTTCGGGATAGGGATCCGCAGCCGAATCGTCTAACGGGTCACCGAAGGTTCCGAAATAAGAATAGATGAAACGGAGGCTCTCCTGAGATCGGTCCGTGGCCGAAGCACGTGTCGTTGACTTTTCGTCAAGCTGGGAGAGTTTTTCAACGAAGTGGAATCGCGGCTCAGAGGATTGCGATAGCTGGTCGCCGAACTTTTTCTCCACGAGCTGTTTTATTTGCTCGGCTCGTGTTCGGACTTCAAGCGTCGGCTCACTGTATCGCAACGGATCGCATTTTGGTTTGAGGCTGCCGAGTTTGATAAAGAGGCCGTCGTCTTCGTTCAGAGAGAAAGTGAGCTGCTGAGCTGTCCTATCCAAAAGCTGTAACAACTGGTCATAGGGCAGCAGGTGCCAGTTACGCCGCACGATGGTGATGTAGCCGCGTTCGCGCATTTGCGGCTGTACCGGCCCGGTGGAAGGGAGGCCCATTGATGTGGCAATTTGGACGATGTTATCCGTGGATGTGCCGACGACCTTGGCGAGTAGGTCTGGCTCAACCAGCTGCCAGTTTCGCCAAACGAAGGTGTGCAATCGGTCGGGAAAATGCGGCGTTTCGAGAGCCGTCGGGTGAGAACCGACCGGGAGAGAGTGATCGGCCCACACAGTGAGCTGAGACGCTACCACGAGCGTTGCGACACCAAACGTGAAACAACGCGTCAGGAGTTGGTTCACAGGTTCCTCCTAGGGTTAATCAGGACAACGATAAAGACTCGGTTCGGATTTTATTATCACCCTTTCCTGGGATTGTCGTCGGCCCGTTCGTCCGATTTATCTTGACCGTCCCTGAAATGCTTCGCCTCGGGCTAGTTCATGCGGTTCAAAGTATCGTGGAGTACTTGCGACAATCGTTCGATGTCGGCCATCGTGTTGTAGCCGTGGATCGCAACGCGCAGCCGGCCTGCGTGGCACATGATATGGATGTTCTGCTGGTGCAGGGCGCGGTTTAGTTGCTCGGCCTGGGGATGGCGAAATGCCACGATTCCCGCCAGGTGGTCTGGCTCGTCAGGTGTGAGGAGCTCGACCGGTAGCTTTTGCAACTCGTCCAGGCAGAATCGAACCAACGGCTGGCAGGTCTCGGCGATTTTTGTGATCCCAATCGACTGAATATATTGCAGGGCCGCGTTGATCGCATAAACGGCCGGGTAGTTGGGCATGCCCACCGAAAAACTAGCGGCTCCCGGCTTGGTTGCGGTTCGCTCGAATCGATCTGCGTCGAAGGCATTGTCCAAGTTAAACCAGCCGCCTGCCGGAACGGTCCATTGTTGGGACTTTTTAGCCGGCACGCCGACGAGCCCACCGCCATGGCTGGCGAGGATCCATTTGTGGGTCGAACTCACCACAAGATCTACGCCTGTCAAATCGAGAGGCACACGCCCCAAAGCCTGGGTCACATCGAGTGCCAGCAGCGACGGCGAATGTTCGCGCACCGCCTCGACAACCGCGGACAGAGGAATCATGAAGCCGTTAAAAAAGCTGACCAGCGAAACGGTAACCAATCGAGTTCTCGGCCCCAACAACGGGAGCAGATCGTCGACGCGTAATGCCCCCTCGCGCACTGGCCATACCTTGACCGTCGCCGGACAGGTCGGCTGCAACCAGGGCGTAGCGCCAGCTGGAAAATCCAGCTCGTTGATAATCACCTCGTCGCCCTCACGCAGCTGGAGCGCCAGCGATGCCAGGTTGTAAGCTTCCGACGAACAACTGCAGAGGCCGATTTCTTCTGGCGTCAGTCCATAAGCCTTCGCCACCTGCTGTTTGGCAGCGAGCCATTGTGCTTCGTGGAGCTGGCGGCCATCCATCCCCAGTAGCTTGTCCTCGGCGTATTGAGCCAGCGCGTCGATCACCGCGCGCGGAGGAATTCCCTCAGCCGCCGTGTTGAGATAGCTCTGATCTTCAAGTGAAGGAAAGTCGAGTTTTCGAGATTCGCTGGTCAACATGTGAGCTTTCCGTCGTAGACTCAAAGGTTAGGTGATAGAGTTTTCGAGCTGATCGAGCCAGCCTTGCACCTGGATGGCATCGTGGTACGTCGCGCCGATCGGAACGGGTTGCTCCGAGCGGACAACGCGGCAGAAACATCGCAACTGTTCGGCCAGCATGCCGCTGGCCCCCTCCTCGTCCGCACGAATTTCCAGCCCCATGGGCCAATGTGCTTTTTCATCCCAGATCTCAAATGGCCTCGGATTCGCGCGAATTCGCGCCACCCAATCCTGGCCAAAGACTTCCATGCGATCAAAACCATCGCTGGGCATGCCGTCGGGCGTCAGGAAGGATGCGGTGAACGAGGCAAGCATGCCATCAGGCCATTGGAGCTGCGCCAACGCCAGATTGTGCGCGCCGCTCTTGGTTTGATGTACCTGGCCGCTCAAAGAGGTCGGCTGGGCGCGTTTTGCTAACACCAGCGCCAGATACAAATCGTGTACCATCAGCAGATGAAAGGGGCTTTCGCCTGGAAAGGCGTCCACCGCCGTAGCCGGTCGATGACGGACGCAATCGATGTAGTGAATCCCCCCGCGCTGGGCGACTTCGTCCATCAACTGGCGGAACTCGCTGCTGAAGAGCAAAAGGTGACCGAGCATGAGGTTGCTGGAATCGGGCTGGACCAGCGTCGCTAGCGATTCGGCCTCAGGCAGACTCTCGGCGACAGGCTTTTCCAGCAACACCGTCTTGCCAGCCTCGAGCAGCTGTTTAGTGATCGGTACATGCGAGGCAGTGGAGCTGGCAACCACCCACGCTTCTGCGTCCGATTCTGCGATTGCCCGATCCAAATCAGTCCAGCCGGCAACATCTGGAAACTGATCAGCGGCGGCATGAAGACTCGCTTCGCGCCGGGCAACCATGGCGACCAAGTCGGCCTCGGCCAATCCTGCGAGTGTCGCGACGTGCAGAAGACCGAAATTCCCCAGTCCAACGACACCGATTCTGACCGGAGCAAAGCGGGCGTGTTCAACAGTCATAGCAGCATCTCCAATATCAATCGTTCTCTGTTTGAATTTCTTAGTGCTTTGTCATGACCAAAAGTTGTCAAAGCACTAGTGCTTTGTCATGTCTAAAAATTGTCAAAGCACTCGTGCGAACCTGTCAGTCGCGATCTATCTCAGCCAGCAAAGAATGCAGGTTGCCACCCTCGATCTGCTCGCAGTCGCCAGCCGAGAAAAACGGCATCTTGCCGAACATCCCAAAGGTCTGCGGGTAACTTAGTGAGTCTAAATAGGGGGGATAGTCGGAGCCCCAAAGCAGTCGGTCGACACCAAAGGTTGCCCGCAGGCAGTCCACATAGGGCCAGGTTGCCTCGTGGGGATAATCGTGGCCGGGGGTTGTCAGTGCATAGAACCCGCTAAGCTTGACACGTGGTCCTGGGAATCTCCCCATGGCTAGCGGTCCAACCAGCGCCTGCCGCGCGGCCTGATCGCTGGGCGGCTGATGGACGGCCGGCGGAAGACCCAGGTGCGAGATCACCACACGCAGCGCCCCGTGCTGCTCCAAAATCGGCGCCCACGCATCCCAATACTTGCCTTGCGAATTGACGCTGATCAGCCACCGGTTGGCCACCAGCCATTCCCAGACCTCGCGGGGTCGTTGCCGGAGAAAGCTCGCGAAGCCGTCGTCAAACAAATAGATGCTGATGCCGACAAAGCCCTCCCCACGCCATGTTTCTAGTTGCGCGACAGTGAGTTCCTCGGGCGAGGAAACAAATGCTAAGGCATGAATCCAGGCGTACTGGGCAAGTTTGTCTGCAAGAAAACGATTGTTGCCACGGCACCACTCTGCTGCGGCAGAACCAACCACCAGTGCCGCAGTGACGTGGTGATTTTCTGCGAGCGACTCAAAGCATGCGAGTTCATCGATGTGTACACCAGGCCGGGCAGAGAATCCCTCTTGAAATCCCTGCCGGAACAAATGGATATGGGCATCGGCGCGCTCAAGCATTAGGCACTCCCTGCCAGATCACTCATCATCATCTGTCGGTAAACATCGACCGCTTGATCAACCTGAACGCATTCCACAAATTCCTCGGTCGTGTGCGCCTGATCGATGCTGCCCGGTCCAAAAACGATACACGGCACACCGTGTCGCGACAATGCTGAAGCATTACAACTGAACGGAACCCCTATTGGATCTGCATCCAGCCCCAAGGTGCGCAAGATCTCCAGAGAACGTTGAGCCACCGAGGCGCTGGCAGGTGTGTCCATGGGCGGAGCCACAATCATCGGCGGCTCCATGGTGTAGGACAACGTCGGCACCGTGGTGCGTAGAGTCTCCAATAAAGCTTCATAGTCGGCAAGCACTCCGTCGGCTTCTTCACCAGGCAACAACCGACGATCGATCTCGATAACACAGTGGTCCGGTACGATGTTCACCTGCGTGCCCCCCTGGATGATACCGATACTGCAAGTCGGGCTGCCGAGCAGGGGATGGCTACGGGAGGCGAGCGACTGAGCATCTTGATCGATCACCCGGATGACCTCGGCCATGTGGACGATGGCGTTGGTGCCCAGGTGCGGTTTCGAACTGTGTGCCTTATGGCCATGGACCACGATCCGCCAGCGGACGCATCCTTTGCACGCAAGTGTCACGCGCAATTCCGTCGGTTCGGCAACGACTGCTGCGTCGGCCTGTAACATCTCGCACAATGTTTTCACACCCCCGCAAGAGTGTTCTTCATCTGCCGTGGCGGCGAGCCAAATCTCGCAGGGTGGCTTCCGTCCACTCGCTTGGACCTGGGCCAGTGCGTGCATCATCGCGGCCAGCCCTCCCTTGTTGTCACAGGCGCCGCGCCCATACAAACGACCCTCTCGAATGACTGGGTCAAAGGGGTTTTTCATGTCCGTGGCGGTTACCGTATCGGTATGGGCCTCGAAAACAACTCGCTTGTCTGGCTGCGCGCCGGCAATTCGGGCGATAACATTCGGCCGCCCCGGAAAAACCTCCTGTTCCCAGGTCTCGATCCCGTGCTCTCGGCAGAACCTAGCAAAAGCCGATGCAATGGCAGCTTCTGGCTGACCTTCTTCATAGGCCGGATTCACGCTGTTAATGCGGACAAGCTCTTGAAGGGTTTCTATTACGGTAGGGCTTGCTGATTTAGAGAACTTCACTTTTGCGTATTCCAGTTTGGTGAGAGCCGTGTCCCGGCGTGCCGGGACACAAGGCGCGTTGCCAGAGAACGTTTTTCTCCGGCGCACTTTGTGTTGCCGTAGGTTGCTGAGCGATTCCCCGGGCTTACGCCCGGGGCTATTGTCTGCCGCCCCTTTCGGACTATGTCACATTCCGTTACCGCTGAATGTTACCATCGGAAAAAATGTCGTTTTCGTCGGTGCTTCGAGTCGAAAACTCAGATACAACAGCGCCTTGTTCACTCGCCTGAAACCAATGCAGCGTGTTTGGGTGAATCGTATATTGATCACCTTTTTCCAAACGAATCTCATGCCACACGGTATACGCATGGTGATCCCCGGGTGGTTCGCATGGTGGGTTTCCCGTAGCTTCTCCAGGTACGTACAGATAGACAGTCCCCCATCGGCAGCGAAACGTCTCTTCTTTTCCAGGATCGTCTCCAATCGGTGGATGCATGTGTTCGGGGCATGTCTGACCAGGCCACATGGCAAGTTCTTTGGCACAACACCGATCGGTGTTCACGTACACCAAGACGCCCAATCCGGTGACCTCAAAATCGTCGAGTCCAAAATCTGCAATCTCGATCGATGTTTGCTCTTGTTGGGTAACAAAAATACCTGCTTTTTCAAACAACCTGTTGGCTTGCTGTTGTCTCGTGGCTATTTCGCTTTGAGTTAACATTCCCTCAATCTCCTATTTGAGTCTTTAAGGTGCCCGACTCGGCGGATTCGACATCCATCGTCGCTTTGTCGGTTTCTACCTCAAACAGTGGTTGTTCGTGTGCCCGCTGAAGGTTGCGACACGAACGTCCTTATCGTGCTGCCTGAGATAGTCTAATTCACTTTCAGGCGTTGTGTCATCCGTAACGACCCCTTGGATCTGTGAGGTATCGATCGCCTTGCAAAGAGCCCGCTCGCCAAACTTGGAATGATCGACAAGTAGTACAAGCTCGGCACACTGAGCTGCGATCAGCTGCTTGATACGCAAATTGCCCACCGAAGATTCGAAGGTACCTTCCGCCGGAACAAAACCTTTGGTGGACATAAATGCGAGGTCGACAAAAAAGCCTTTCGCATTTTTCTCAGCGATGGGACCAATATAGGAAGCCGTATCTCGATCAATCAGCCCACCAATACAGACGGCCAGATTCTCACCACTCTTGGCCAGCTCCAACGAAATCAAAGCAGAATTGGTAACGATCGTCAGTCCCTGACGGTGCTGATGCAGCAGGGTGGCAAGTTGCAGGCAGGTGGTGCTCCCATCGAGAAAAAGTGTTTGTCCGGAGTCCACCAGCTGCAGGGCACACTCTGCAATAGCACGTTTTTCTCTGCGACGCGTGGTGATACGTGACCGCATGGGCGACTCATAGTAATCGACAGGGGCGCCGCCCTTTTGGACTCCCCCCAGGGTCTTGATGATGAGCCCTTCACCGGCCAGATAGTCAGCGTCTCTCCGGATGGTCATCGTGGTCACACCAAGCTGGTCGCTGAACTCCTGATAGGAACGAGCGCCGTGCTCTTTCAGGGTGTCCAGGATGTCTTGGTGTCGTTTGTTCATGGGTGGTTTCCTTAGTTGACTGAGGACCATGTGGACTGACAGAAATGTTAATTGTAAACATTGCTCGCCGGGAGTCGCTAGCACAACGCTCTGAAACAACTAAGTCGCGGTTTATAGTATCAACTGGAGCAGTGTAGGTCAAATGTGGGGCGGGACAGGGCAGGACGACCAGAGAACAATTGTTAAAATATTTCAGCAAAATGGTTGACTATAGCCGGCTGTTCATGTCATGATAGATAGTCTGCGGCTAGTTGGGTTTTTGAGCCAGGGCGGTGAGTTCGCTCCGTGGTAGGCTCTCACCGAGAAAGGCGGACGGACAACGACATGCGAGAGAAGCGTCGGCGTACGATACGAACCGCGAATTCCGTAGGGAGGAAAACTTGCGTATGAATTGATTGAGAGGAAATTTCATTTGATCGTTCGTAGGAATTTTTCGAGAGGGCGTTTTTTTTAAGTTTTCGTTTCTATAAGTCAATCTAGTCACTGTGGAGAGGGTAAAAGCTAATGAACACTCGATTTTTTTTCACCACCGCGTTGTTGTTGACCGTCGTTACGGTCCTCCTTGCCAGCGGTATGTGCGGCACGGCTAGCGCTGCGATCATCAACACCAAGGATTCCGCCGATTTCAATACCCTGAGCTGGGAGGGTGACTCTGTGCCGGCCGCCATATACGGCATCGTAGCCTCTCCCGAGTGGACCTCCGATGGCAGCAATAACGTGATCGTGCAAGACGGCGCGGCTGGAATGGCCGGGTCGAGCGGCGCTTTCAGTGCCGCCAACGGCTGGACCGCCGAGTGGCGCATGAAGTTGGACGTCAACAATCTACCTGCTACCGTCTTGGATGGAAGGGCGGCGCTTAACGTGCATTTGGCCGATGATTCGGCCACCGCCGGGCATTTTCAGGTCCTCGCTATGGGCCGTAACCCT
>Ga0209403_10006130_pt1 | contig 12297 bp, 8 predicted proteins | sample ArcticOcean_MG_C_8_FD_187440 | JGI IMG/M metagenome (GOLD analysis project Ga0209403, IMG submission 187440) | Marine microbial communities from western Arctic Ocean - ArcticOcean_MG_CB11_86 (SPAdes) (version 2) | ecosystem: Environmental > Aquatic > Marine > Oceanic | place: Arctic Ocean... | reverse complement strand
CCAACGCCCCCATCTCGGCAGCCAGCTCATCAGCCAAACCGGGGTCATCGGCCGTGTGAACCACAACCGACCAGCCCCCCTCCTGGACATCCAGCCACGGCTGCATCGGGTAGGGCGACACGTCCAACACCTCGGGTCGCTGTTCCAATTCGCGGGCACGGTCAAACCAGGTCTTCATCGGCCCGCCCGACGTCAGGAACTGGTCCTGGGGAGTGATCATCGGGATCTTCCTCCAGCCGATCGCGGGTCGAGGACCGCCGGAGAGCCAATCCAGGAGCAGACGGGCCGTCTTGACGCCGGTGCCCAGCGGGTCGTGAGGCTGAGTCTCGTGCCCCACCAGCAGGTCGGCGTGCTGGACCATCCGCGAGGTGATGTTCGCGTGATGATCCAGAGGCACCGCCAACGGCACTTCCGGCCCGATCACCTCGCGGACCGCCTCGAGCACCGCACCCTCGAGATCATCATCCCGCTCGATGCTGGCCGCCCCGTGCAGAGACAAAAACACCGCGTCCAACTCGCCCGCCTCGCGCAACCGACACAGCAGCATCTCCAGCAGCGTGTCAAAAGTGGAATCCAGGATCCTGGGCCCAGGCACGCGCCAATGGCACAACCTCCACCTGCTCCACCTGCTCTTGAAGGACTCTCAGGAACCCGCCCGGCGGTCCGACGCCGGGCAATTCCCGCAGCAACTCGTCGCCCTGGTACAGGCCATACGACTCGAAGGCCTCGAGCCCCATCAGGGCCGGTGTGAAGGTCCCGGTCTCCTGGACGATCTCACCTAGCGCAATCCGCATCGTCAGCCTCCCTGCCTGGTGGTCTCAGCTGTGAAGTCAAATCACTCGCGACAGCACGGCACCATCCGAGAGTGGTACGGGTCGGCCGTCGGGCGAGGGGATGGTCTGGTGCGGGTTGATGCCCAGCAGATGGTAGATCGTCGCCGAGAGGTCCTGGGGTGCCACCGGGTCACGCGACGGGTAGGCGGCCTGTCGATCCGAAGCCCCGTAGACCTGTCCGCCGGGAATCCCGGCACCGGCCAGCAACACGGTGTTGCACGGGGCCCAGTGATCGCGGCCCGCCTTGGCGTTGATCTTGGGCGTTCGGCCAAACTCGGCCAGCCACACGATCAATGTCTCCTCGAGCAACCCTCGCTGCTGCATGTCCTCCAACAGCGCCGAGAAGCCGCGATCGAGGTTGGGCAACAGCGACTTCCTGTGCTTGTTGAAGTTGTCGGCGTGAGTGTCCCAGAAGGCGTCGTCGCGTTCCCAGTTGACCGTCACCAGTCGCACGCCCGATTCGACCAGCCGCCGAGCCAGCAGGCAGCCCTGGCCAAACGGGGTCGAGCCGTAGCGATCTCTCAGTGCCTGAGACTCGGAATCCAGGTCAAACGCACGCCGGGCCGCCGGCGACGTCAACAGGTTCATCGCCTGCTGGTAGTACTCGCCGAGGTCCGCCACCCGTGAGGATCGTTCGATCAGCCGCGACTGGCCGTCGAGCCGGGCGAGCAGTTGCTGGCGATCGAGCAGTCTCTGGGGACGATCGACCGGCGGGAACGGCGAGAAGGACTTGTCGTTGGGATGCTGCGAGATGAACAGCGGGTCGGAGGCCGAACCCAGGAAGCCACCGAAGAAGCCGGGGAAGATGTGATTGTTGGCCGAGACCTGGTTGGCCGGTGCGTTGAGACTGATGCCGTGCGGCAGGCCGCCTCCGGTTCCGCGAGCGGCGACGTGGTTGGCGACCGCACCGAAACAGGGGAAGTCGTCGGCGGCGTTCTGAGGATTGGTGCGAGGCCGACGGTGCCTGACACCGGTCAGCATGTAGTGCATCGCCACGGTGTGCGTGTTGTCGGGGTGCGTGACCGAGCGGAGCTGAGCCAGTTGGTCGGTATGCCGAGCCAGCAACGGCAGGTGCTCGCAGACCTGGATACCCGGCACGCTCGAGGGAATCGGCGAGAACTCGCTGCGGACCTCAGAGGGCGCATCCGGCTTCATGTCCCAGCTGTCCTGGTGAGCCGGCGCGCCGAACATGAACAGCACGATGCACGACTTGGCACGCCCGAACGAACTGGCCGGCTCGGACACGGCCGAGACCGGTGACGCCAGCAGACCATCCAGTCCCAGACCCAGCGACGACAGTCCGCCCCAACGGATCCACTCGCGCCGCGACAAACCCTCGCACGTTCGCTGCGGTTGGCCGGGAAGGGTCAGCATGCTGAGATTCTTGTTCTTGCAAACCGAAGAAACGCATCCGATACGCCTACCATATCCGACCACCTGCCCAACTCCAACGTCTTGCCCGCAAGACAGATCCAGACAGGACCCAGCCGATATTCGACAGCACACTCGCAGTTTGCGATATCTGCTCTATCGCAGAGACCTGTTTGCCACGTCGAAGGCCGGCGATACAATTGGTGTTACTGTCCTCCCACGAGCCGAACCCCAGCACAGCATGTTGCCTCTCGCACTTCACCGCCGTCTGTTCCTGCAGGGTACACTGGGCTCGGCGCTGACGATCGGCTCATCCCGCCTGACCTGTGCCGCGGCCCGTCACGGGCGCGAGTCTCAAAAGAGCGTGATCTTCCTGTGGATGAACGGCGGCCCCAGCCACATCGACATGTGGGACCCCAAGCCGTCAGCTCCCTCGGGAATCCGCAGCCCGTTCGCTCCGATCGCCACCGCCCAACCGGGGATCCAGGTGACCGAGCACCTGCCCGGACACGCGAAGCTGCTCGACCGACTGACCCTGCTGCGTTCGATCGACTGCTCTGACTGCGAGCACGACCCCAACACGGTGATGCAGACGGGCAACCGTGAGGCCAGGAAAGCCAATCCGCGGGCCCATCGGATCCCGGCCATCGGGTCGGTGGTCTCGCGATTCCGAGGTCCCAACCAGCCGGGCCTGCCCTCCTACGTCACATTTCATGTCACAGAGGGCTCGATCGCCCGCGGCGGAGCCCTGGGTCGCCAACACGACCCATTCCACGGCAACCTGGGAGCCGGCCCCTTCCGACGCACCGATCGGCTCACCAACGCGGTGCTGAATCGCCGGCGACGGCTCCTGGGCCAACTCGACCGCTACACCTCCGGCCCCGACCTCGACGGTTCAATCGAAGGCTTCTCGCGGTTGCGTGACGAGGCGATCGAGGTGCTGCTGAGTGGTCGGGCGGGAAAGGCCTTCGACCTGGACGCCGAACCCGAATCGGTCCGGCGCAGTTACAACCGCGTGCCCTGGATCGACCAGTTTGGCCGAACCGGCAAGATGAACGACCAGGTGCTGCTGGCTCGACGACTGGTCGAACACGGCGTGCCGTTTGTGACCGTTGTCCTGAGCGGCTATGGCAATTCGGCCACGTGGGACATACACGGCAACCCGATCAAGACGGCCTACGGTGGAGTGGAGACCGGACTGAAGCCGCTGCTCGCCCCGTTTGACCACCTGTTGAGCACGCTGGTGGAGGATCTTCAGGAGCGAGGTCTGCTGGAGGACACCCTGGTGGTCGCCGTGGGCGAATTCGGTCGTAGCCCACGCATCAACAAGAACACTGGTCGAGATCACTGGCCGGCGGTTGGTGGAGGCGTTCTGGCCGGTGGCGGCCTGGCACACGGCCAGACAGTCGGAGCCACCGACCGCCAGGGCGGCAGCATCACGTCGCAGAGACTCAGCCCTGCAGACATCGCCGCAACCATCTACCGCCACCTGGACATCGCTCCAGAGACCACTTACGTCGATGCCGCCGGCCGGCCACGCTTCATCCTCGAATCGGGCAGACCCATCGATGATCTCTAGGTCGAGATCCCATCGCCGCCCACCCACCCCGTTCCGGGCAGCGGCGTGACCGCCTCCAGCCTCTCGGATCGCCGATCCTGGTTGAAAGCGCTCGCAGGCACCCTGCTGGCTCGGTCGCCCGGCCTGGCCGCCCAATCGGCCAAGTCACCGGCCAAGTCACCCGCCAAGTCACCGGCACTTGATCCGAAATCGGTGGCCCGCTGGCGAGACCACTACGCCGACGAACTCTTCGCCCACGCGCTGCCCTTCTGGGACCGCCATGGGATCGACCACCGGCGAGGCGGATTCCAGTGCAGCCTGGATTACGATGGCCGACAGGTCGACTCGAACAAGTTCCACTGGTACCAGGGCCGGGGGATCTGGGTCTACAGCTACCTGTACAACCACTTCCAGGACCGGTTGTCCGGCCGAGAACACCGCAGGGTGCTGTCGATCGCCCGGAAGGCGGCCGACTTCTGGCTCGAGCAGGGCCCCGACGCGCGAGGCAGGTGGCCCGAGCTGCTCAGCCACGACGGCCGTGTCATCCAGGCATTTCGAGGCGACGTTTACAGCGCGTTCACGACCATCGAAGGCTGCCAGGAACTGGCATTCGCCACCCACGACGACGAACTCCGCGACCGGGCCCTCAAGTGGCTGCGGCAGGCCTTTGTGCAGGTCACCCGACGTGACTACCACGACCCGTATGCCAGGAAACCGGGCTGGCGAGTCCAGGGCATCTGGATCTATGTGCTCAACTGCTGCACCCAGATGCTGTCTCGCTGGGACGACAGGGGGCTGAAGGACATGGCCGACACCTGCATCGAGGCCCTGCTCGAACGACACCACAACCCGGACATCGGACTCAACAACGAGTTCCTGGACCACGACTTCAAGCGGATTCCCGAGGAGTCGAATCGGTGCCTGGTTGGCCACTGCCTGCAGGGTCTCTGGCACGTCGTCAAGGAAGCGCAACGTCGAAAGGACCGCGGCATCGAACGGACCTGCCACGACCGCATCCGCCGACATCTCGACATCGGCTGGGATCACGTGCACGGCGGTCTGTGCGAATGGGTCAACGTCGGACAGTTCGACTATGAATGGGGTCCTCAGAAACTCGGCAGCCAGACGATCCCGCTGAAGATGAAGGGAGAATACAACTACCTGAAGTCCTTCTGGGCACTCAATGAAGTGCTGGTCGCCACGCTGATGACCTACGAATCGACCCGGGCCCCCTGGGCGGCCCGCTACTTCAGCATGGCCCAGGACATCGCCGACCGACACTTCTCTCGACGAGCCCACGGGCAGGCCAGTTATCGGCTGGCCACCGACCGACGCTTTCGCTTCATCCCACGCAGCACTCGACAAGACAACTACCACCCGCTCCGTCGCCTGATGCTCAACCTCAAGATGCTGGAACGCCTGGCCGCTGGCTGACTCGCGTTGTCGGGAAGTGAGTGTTTGTCATGCCGGTCGACGTCGATATACTTGTTGGTGCTGCACGCGATCCCGCGTTTCGAGAGTCTGCGGTTCATGGCACGTCGTCATTCCAGATACTGCGACGGCATCACCCGTCGAGACGCGATCCGCGCCGGGATGGCGGCCAGCGGTGCCCTGTCACTGCCGGGTATCATGGCACTGCAGGCGGCCAACCGCGGCGACCCCGAGGATCGGTCGCACAACGCGGTCATCTTCGTCTCCATGGGCGGTGGGCCGACACAGCACGAGACCTACGATCCCAAGCCGAAGGCTCCCAGCGAGTACCGTGGCCCGTTCGGAGTGATCGACACCACGCTGCCGGGTGTGCAATTCAGCGAGTTGATGACCCGCCAGTCTCAGGTCGCCGACCGCTTGGCCCTGGTCCGATCGGTCCATCACCAAACCGGCAGCCACACCGTGGGCAGTCACCTGGTGCAGACCGGCTACTATCTGCGGAACGCATCGAGCACCGACAACGACATGCCGTGTATCGGATCGGTCATCGCCCGGGTCCGGGGCGCCAACGATCCGGCGATGCCGCCGTTCGTCTCGATCCCCTCCTCGATGCGGTATGGCCGAGCGGCGTGGTTCGGCAAGTCCTTCAACCCGTTCGAGACCGGTGGCAAGTTGACGTCCGAGGACTTCCAGGTCCCCAACCTCGAGTTGATCCAGGGGATCAGCACGTCGCGGCTGAGTGACCGGCGTCGCTTGCTGGCCGGCTTCGACGCCACCCGCCGCATCCTCGACAACCGCGGCTTCGCCACCGCCCAGGACGAGTTCACTCGACAGGCCTACCGCATGATCACCACCTCGGGGGTGAGAGACGCGTTTGACCTGAAGCGCGAGTCTGCTGCGACCCGCGACCTGTACGGTGACAACGAGTTTGGCCAGGGCCTGCTGCTGGCAAGACGGTTGGCCGAGAGAGGTGTGCCGTTTGTGACCGTCGGTTCTGGAGGCTGGGACAACCACGGCCAGAAAGTCTGTGGCTTCACGCTCGAACAGAGCCTCAATAAACGCGGCCCGAACTTCGACCGCGGCGTGGCCGCCCTGGTGAGCGACCTGTACCAGAGTGGCCTCGATCGCCGGATCTTGCTGGTCTGCATGGGTGAGTTCGGTCGCACGCCAAAGGTCAACAGCGAAGCGGGCCGGGACCACTGGGGCGCTGTGATGACCGTGCTGCTCTCCGGCGGTGGACTCGAGGTCGGACAGGTCGTCGGAGCTTCGGACTCCAAGGGCGGCTACCCGATCGAAGCTCCCTATGGACCCAACAGCGTGCTGGCGATGATCTACCGACACTTGGGCATCGACCCGTCGCTGAAGTTCCCCGACCCCGGGGGCCGGCCGCGACACGTGCTCGAAGATCGCCGCTTGATCCGTGAATTGATCTAGCGCACAGCACAAGGCTGCTGGCTACTTGCCGGTGAGCCACGCCAGGTTGAAACGGACCAGCTTGATCGACTTGTAGTTATCGCCCTCGTAGACCAGCAGCACGTCGCCGTCGCGGTTGGTCGTCATGTCCGAATACGCCGCCGGGCCGACCTCGGCCACCCGCGAGACCGGCCAGCTCTTCGCCTCGTCGCGACTCAATCGCACCGTCAGCACCCGACGCGAGCCGGTGTCGGCCGGATGAGCCACCACGATCGCCCGCTTACCCACCCGCACCATGCTGCCCTGGCAACTCCGCTCGGGCATCCCCGCGTGATGAGCGATCGGTGACCAGCTGGCACCGCCGTCGGAACTGAAACAGTAGGCTCGCAGCTTCTTCCCATGACGACTGCGAGCATTCATATACAGCCGCCCGTCAGACAACTCGACCACCTCGCACTCGTCCGACTGATCGACCGTCGCCGGCTTGCCATGCTGCCAGGTCTTACCGGCATCGTCGCTGAAAAACGCATAAGACAGCTGTCGGCGACCAAAGGGCACGTCCTTTTCAATCCCCGACCAGGCCGGAATCACCAGCCGGCCGGCGTGGCGACCATGCCGCAACTGGATCCCGTGACCCGGACCAGGCCCCACCCAGCCCCACTCCCCAGGCAACACGCTGCGGGTGATGTCTGTGGGCCTGGACCACGTCTTGCCACCGTCGGTGCTGTTGCTCAACAGCACCTGCTTGTTGTCCCTGGAAAACGGCAGCCAGATCGTGCCGGTCCTGCGATCGAGCACCGGACAGGGGTTGCCCATCGTGTGCGTCCCGTCGTCAAAGAGCACCTGCATCTCTCCCCAGCTCGCGCCACCGTCATCGCTTCGCTTCATCACCAGGTCGATGTTGCCGTGGTCGCGGCCGTTGTCGCGACGCGACTCGCAAAAGACCAGGATCGCTCCCTTGCGGTTGGTCACCGCCGCGGGAATCCGAAACGTGTGCGTCTTGTCGGTGTCCGAGCGGAACAGCACCTGTTGGCCAAAGACCTGCGGCTCGCCGGCTGAGGCCATCGCGGAAAGAGATAGCCAGGCCAGCAGGGCCAACAGGCGACGCGGTGCGTGATGTGGGGTGTTCATGCCGGTCATCATTACGTGACAAGCGAGATTTTGCGAACCCGCCGCGGCCGGCACCGCGGTCTCCAAGCCCCGTTCGGTCATCTTCATCTTCCTGACCGGAGGTGCCTCTCAACACGACACCTTCGACATGAAGCCCGAGGGGCCCAGCGAGTTCCGTGGCGAGTTTTCTCCGATCCAGACGGCCACACCCGGAATCGAGATCTGCGAGCACTTCCCACGGCTGGCCCGGCAGAGTGATCGCTGGAGCCTGGTGCGGTCGCTGAGCCATCCGGACAACGGGCACCAGACGGGCACCTACATCATGCTGACCGGTCGGCAGGACCGGACGCCGTTCCGATCCTTTGGTTGTGGGGGAATGCGAGTAATGCTCATCCCTCTGGATGGTTCGAGTGAGTGACTCTCACCCGGTTCAACATGAGAGTGCGAACGCGGGCAAAAACCGGACAACTTTTCTGGACAAATCAGCGGGAGGGAGGGAGGGAGCCTCTCCGCGAACACGCGTTATCTCCCGGTACCCGCCGAGCGAAGGGGCGGGGTCGTGGATTCGATTTCCGGGGGACGGCTATTGCGCGAGTCAACGAACGGCCAGCGGGCTGACGTTGGTTGACTCCAGCCTGTTTGCTAGTAGATCGGTGTGGGGTTCCAATCCCGTCACCACCGGATGTTCTGTGGATATCGCGCAGTCCACGTGGTGTTGCCTACTGCTCAGCCTGTCGCAGAACGACTAGTTGTCGGCGGTAATGCGTATTTCGACCCAGACAATCTGCTGACCGGTCGAGCCACCGATTTGACGCAGGTCCAACTCGTTGTAACCCGCCTTCACCACGTTCAACGGGACGGCAAAACGAATGGCTCTCGCGGTGTCTCCACCAATCCTCTCGAGGCTTTTCAGGTCCCCGGCATTTTCCAGGGCCTGGTCGTTCAGTTTTACTTGAAAACGTGCATCGGCCATGCCGTCTCGTTTGGCCAGGCCGGCGATGGCCCAGGCCCTACCGGAATTGGGGCAGGGACCGATGTGAATTCGGAATGTCTTGCCCGCTCGCGCGTCCGCGGGTAATTGCTCGTTACGCGACGCGCCCTTCGGCACGGTATCGTGAAAACAGACCGGATGCCTGCGCGAGCCTCTCGCTGCGACGTCCGCGCCGACGCCGTCTCGCAGCAGTCGTTTGTAGTTGGTCGTTGGAACGGGCCATTTGGTGTCGTCCATCCAGTTGAAGAGATAGACGCCGTGCGAACCTCGGTGGTAACTCGACGCAGCAAAGCCGCGGAGAGTCTCCATTGTGTTGCCGACCGGCGTGCCACTGATCCACGGGCGGACCGTGCTTTCGACGCCGCCGATGACCGTCACCGGCTTGGGAGCGTCCTTCAGACGTTCACGCCAAAGTTCAAAGGGGATGTCGAAGTCGGTCGAAAAGTAGAACGGGGTTGCCACGATTAAGTCGACCAGCCCCTCCCGAGCCCACGCGACGGCGTCCATTCCCGTACCAGTCCCCGCATCGGGAAGAGCCGGTGCACGAACGCCGAGCAGGATTCGATGCCCTCGCTTTTTGGACCAGTCATTGGTCAGGGAACGAACCTCTCGCACGAATTCTGTGAGGAACCCGCGCTCCTCCCTCGCCTTACCGGGCGTGAGATGGTTCGGAAAACGCATCCAGTCGAGTTCCAATCCGTCGGGGTCGTAACGCTCCAGCAGCTCGCGGACGAACGCCATCTGATATTTGCGCACCTCGACGTTCGCGTAATTCAGCCCCGATCCGTGTTCATGATTCGGCTCTCGCCACAGGTGAATATTCTTCCGCCAGAACGTGGAATGCTGAAAGTTGTCGCGGTTCTCCGTGTTGTGGGCATCGTTCATCCGCATCGACAGCCACGGCGAGATCTTCTTCCGGCGGCAACGGGCGATCCACACCTTGTACGGATCGATCCCCGCGTCGTGTAGTCGCTTCGCATTCCGCGGCCAGGGGTGATCCGGTGTCTTCCCGTTATAGGGATCCCAGATAGCGTCGCGCGACTTGCTGCGGAAACTGGCTCGCATCGCATTGGGGCACAGGAACAAATGCGTTACGGCGCCTCCCGCGTATTGGTCGACCCACGCCTGCAGCCCGCGCACGTTCATTTCCTCCGGCTTTTTGTAACCAAAGAAATGGCTGTTGTCTTCATTGATCACCAGCATGTCGTGGAGCCGCACGTTGCGCGGTTCTTCTGCCTTCCCGATCCGGCAGTCCACGACTCCGAAAACCGAGATGACGGTCAATGAGTTGAACAGAAGTGTTGTCAAGAGTCTCGAAAACTGCATGAATCCCTGCCCGTGTCCAAAAGCATACCGCTTAGATGCTACCCTCAGTCCTGAACTGAGCAAGCTCGTTGGCCATCTCCCCGAGTGTGTGGCTCAGAAGGTGGGCTGTCCCTGCAGGCCAGCTTCCGATTGGCGACCAGTTTGTCGGCAGATGGTGATCGGGCCCAGCGTTTTCTAGCTCGTGTGACCTTACCCCCTTCCCGTTGTACCAGTGGAAATGAGAGAATCCACGGCAACCTGTTGATGCCAAGAAAAACAGCCCGTCGCAGGCTGGTGCGACGGGCTGTTTTGATCTCAAGTCGGGGCGACAAGACGGCAATTGAACTTTGTCGCCGTGGCGTCCGTGGAATGCTGGCGGACTTAACCACTGCCGCCAAAGCACTTGCGAAAATTGTTCGGTGAAAGCTCAGACTCTACGAGTACCATGACGTCGCAAATTGGACCGGGGTCATTTCTGGTGCTTTTGTGGCAAGGGAGCCGCGTTCCGTTCAGCGGTCGTTTTCACCGAAGCGAGTTACCATGGACCCGATATTGCGGCGGTCGATGCAACCTCTGACCCGAAGCAGGTTGCGAAATTCGTCTCCGACGTTGTTTGGGGGATTCGCCAAAACCACTCCGGTCTTTTCGACCGGTGCGTCGAGTGAAGTCTCCGGAGCGGCCCCAAACTGGCTCTTATAACGGCACCAAGCCAACTCGCGAGTGTCATCGTGTCGATGGGTCGCCCTGTCACAAGATCCTAAGTGCAACAATCTCGCGAGTCAGAATGTTATGCTGCGGAGGTGTGCCAAACCTCCGCACGCAACTGACCGTCGGAGGAGCCCACACGTGCCCACAAACTCGATCCGTGTCGATCGATGCTCGTCGCTTAGCAAGCGAACCGGCTTTCACTCCCGGGGCTGAGAACCACTTGAGCTTGGGCCCAATACAGTGTCACAGCACGTCGGTTACCCGGACCTAACAACGACTTGGACCACCGCCAGCGTCGTCATCAGGAATGCCCACGATGACATCGTGGGCCAAACTAAAAACTTACGCAGGCCATGTTGCGACGACCTCATGTCGGTTCAAGTGCCGCAGAAGGTCTTAAAGGAATCCGTGAATTCGCGAGGCGCCGGCTGGGCGTAGTCTTCGAGCCCCGGTCTCTCATCATAGGGATGCGCGATCACGTCCAGCAGCCGTTCGAATAAGGTAAGGTCAGTGTAATCGAAAGCTGCGGCTAGAGCCTCTTCCACGAGGTGGTTGCGGGGGATATAGATCGGGTTTACTGCGCGCATTCCCTCGGGCGTCGCCGATGTTGGTTGCTGGGCGAGGCGACGACGCCATCGCTCTAGCCAGGGTCGAACGGCATCCGCTGATGGGAATAGGGCTTCCAGCAGCGCCGGATTGTCTTCTGCGGCGTCGGCCAGCCGCCGCCAGCCAAGCGTGAAATCGACGGTGTGTTGTTCCAACAGCTCGAGCCAATCCTGTGCCAGCAACCTGTCCCCTTCATCCTCACCCGGGACAATTGTCAAACCGAGCTTGGCTCGCGCGCCGCATAGCCACAACTCCTCATGGCGTGGTATGAAGCCATCGATCACGTCTGTCGCTTGCGCCGCGGCCCGATCCGGTTCGGTGTCGTCGATCAGCGATAGAAGGGTTTCGGCGAAGCGAGCCAGGTTCCAGCGGGCAATGATTGGCTGATTGCCATAAGCATAGCGTCCACCAGTATCGATCGAGCTGAACACCGCGTGAGGACTGTAGGATTCCATGAACGCGCATGGGCCGTAGTCGATGGTCTCTCCCGAGACAGCCATATTGTCCGTATTCATTACGCCGTGGATGAAGCCGACCAGCATCCACTGAGCAAGCAAAGCGGCTTGGCGTTCGGCGACGGCCTTGAGCAGCAACAGGAATCGGTCGGCTTCTTTGGAAAGGTTGGGATCGTGACGTTGGATAACATAGTCAGCCAGCGCGCGAACCTGATCGTTCTGCCGACGTGCCGCAAAATACTGGAACGTGCCGACGCGGATATGACTGGCCGCGACGCGCGTGAGAATGGCGCCGGGCAGCAAGCGCTCGCGCATCACGAGTTCTCCCGTTCCAACGGCCGCTAAAGCGCGGGTCGTGGGAATACCTAGAGCGTGCATTGCCTCGCTAATCAGGTACTCACGCAACACGGAGCCAACCGCAGCTTTGCCGTCACCGCCGCGAGAGAAGGGCGTTGGCCCTGACCCCTTCAACGCGATATCTCTGCGCCGTCCGTGACTGTCGATCACCTCGCCCAA
>Ga0209403_10006128_pt1 | contig 12302 bp, 10 predicted proteins | sample ArcticOcean_MG_C_8_FD_187440 | JGI IMG/M metagenome (GOLD analysis project Ga0209403, IMG submission 187440) | Marine microbial communities from western Arctic Ocean - ArcticOcean_MG_CB11_86 (SPAdes) (version 2) | ecosystem: Environmental > Aquatic > Marine > Oceanic | place: Arctic Ocean... | reverse complement strand
TAAATATTAGTATTTCAAATTATGGAAATAGTTATCAATCTTATACTTTTGAATCAGACGAGCTTCCAAGTGGTTGGGAGTTTACCAATATCCCATATCAAACTGGAAATTTAGAACCATACGTAGGTGATGACTTATTCAGTATTCATTTCACAGTTTCTGAAGATGAGAATCCAGGTTATTACAATTTCACAATAGATGTAATCTTAGATCAAGATAATTATAAAATTGAGTATTTTGAGATTTCAGTTAAAGTTGAATACTATGCAGAATTTGATTTAATCAGTGTATTACCGGACTCTTCTAAAGGCCCTGGTGAAACTCATTACTTTGATTTACAAATAACTAATTATGCGAATATAGCCGATACAATTAAGTTATCAGTTATTGATATTCCAACCGGTTGGACTACTTGTTTTAGAGTTGCTCAAAATTGTGCTACCGAAATCGTAGTTTCGAAAGACGCTACTAGTTCTTTTGTCCTTGAAATAACTACAAATTCAGATGAACCGGCCAATATGATTAATGGTAATTTTTTGTATATAGAAGGAGTGTCTGGTTTGAATAATAAAGTAAGTGACATTGAGTTAGTGATAATTTTTACAAATCCCGTTTATGAATTGGAAATAATAATTAATTCAGAGTTTAAAAACGGTATTTCAGGGGATATAATTCCCTTCCAAGTTACGATTCTAAATAGAGGTAATGACGTTGATTTTGTTAGATTACCTCCAGCAGTAGCTCCAGTTGGATGGCCAACTTATTGGTCTGAATCTCAATTTACATTAGCACCTCAGCAGTCTAAAATTGTTTATCTTAATATTGAAGTTCCAGCCTCAGTTTATGGTGGTAACAATGGTATTGATGGTCAAGTATTATCTGACCAATCAGGACAGGTTTTAGATTTACATTTTATAGTATATGTAGATGAAAAACCAGATATTGATATTGAATTGAAATTGACTGCAGGTGAAGTGACGGCAGGTACAACTGGTAAATTCACAGTTAGACTGACAAACAATGGAAATACAGTTGAAAATTTAGAGTTAATAATTGAGGGTAAACGTATGTCTTGGTTTACATTATCAACAGTTTCCGTTCGTTTGGAACCTGGGGATTTCCAAGAAGTAATTATTGAAGTCAAACCTCCATTAACACAAGCAGCCACGGAAACATCGGGGATGTTAAATGTAACTGGAAGTCAAACTGATAAGTTATCTTTACCTTTCTCAGTTTTGAAATCGGATTTAGTTAATGATGAACCTATAGTTGAAGACGAAGAAGGGATTCTTGAAAGTCTTCCAAGTCTAAGTATTGTCTCAGTAGTATTGATTATTTCTTTAATTTCTCGTTTAGGTAGAAGAAAATAATTATCTGGAGAATAGTTTTTGGCAACTTATTCTAGTTTAGGTCAAGATTTGGCATTACCAACAGAATCGAAAGAATTAAGTAAAATTCTAGAGATGTACAGTAATTCAGAAATTGAAATTGATTTAGAGGATGAGCACATAGATTTATCTTTATTGAGAGATGCCAGCATATTACAAGTTAGGGCCCGTATTGCAAAAAGTCTAACACCAGATAAAAATTTAGTTCAAGTGATTGAAGCTTTGGATGAAGCCCATACAACATTTAATTTAGTTTCTGAAAGATACATTACATGGCATTCTCAATTAACTGGCAGTCCTAGAATTAAATTAGAAAAGTTATTAGCAAAAGAAAATTTACCTCCTCAAATACAGAATTTAAAAGTTCTAATTCATTCCATTCAAGATTTAGTATTGTCCTTGTCAAATTATTTAGATTTGGAATCACCTAAGATATTTCCATCATTAGTAAATATATTAGGTACACAATTAGCCGTTAGAATGGTAGCTTCCGCAGGTGATTTATCAAAATTAGCTCGCATGCCTTCTTCAACTATTCAGTTACTTGGTGCTGAAAAGGCTCTTTTCCGTCATATGTCTGATGGCAGCCCGCCCCCAAAACATGGATTTCTTTATCAACATCCAATCATAAAAAAATCAGGCCCTAAAGATAAGGGTCGTAATTCAAGAAAATTGGCAGCTAAAGTGGCTATAGCTTCTAAATTAGATTTTTACGGAGAAAAAAATGGATAAAGAAAAGATTATCAATCCGAAAATCCAAACATTTGGCCATGGATTGTTAATGGGAGTTGCAGACTCAGTTCCTGGAGTTAGCGGAGGTACAATTGCATTGATCATAGGCATATATCAGAAATTAATTACATCATTAACCATTTTCATCAATTTTTTTAAGAATGGATGTCCTTCTAGATCTTATAATAATTTTATTTCCTCTCTATATTTTCTAATGCCTCTAGGTTTCGGAATTATTTTTTCTTATTATTTTGTCACTAAAATATTAGTCGGCCCTGACGAATCTCCGGGATTCTTGCGACAATCTTCTACAGCGCCTTACGTTTATGCCTTTTTCTTCGGATTGGTTCTTATTAGTATTAGGGAACCTTGGAATAGTATTTCATCACCATCTTTTAAGAATTATTTTCTTTTATTTCTAGGGGCTTTATTGATTTATATCTATACTATTTTCCCTTCAAGCTATAGTGATAATAATCTTATTTTGGTAATTGGTGGGGCCTTAGCTCTTACTGCAATGCTTTTGCCAGGTATAAGTGGTGCTCTTGTTCTTTTGGCACTTGGACAATATACAAGAATAGCAAATTCAGTCCATAACTTGGACATTGAACCCTTAATTTTTTTCCTCTTTGGTGGTTTGATTGGCCTAATCACGTTTGTTCCTTTGATGAATTTCTTTCTAAATAATTATAAGGAATATACGTTATCTGTTTTGGCAGGCCTTATGCTTGGTTCATTGATAACTTTATGGCCTTGGAAGTATACCTATAATGGAGAGGGTTTATCTCCAAATCTTGGTTTTAGAGAAATTCTTGATAATTTTGAGGTCTTAGAATTAGCTTTAACCTTCATTATTTTCACTTTGGGAATGTCTTCATCTTATGTCCTAAAACATTACTTATCTGATAATTGAGCTCAACTACGCGTGAGAGCTTTTAAGATACCCTTCTTGTGAAGGCAATACATGCGGGTACTGATTGCTGGTGCTGGTGAAGTTGGATTTAGAGTTGCACGTGATTTAGTTTATCGAGGTCACGAGGTAACTGTAGTGGATTCAAGTTCTACTGCAGTTAAAAGAGCTCAAACTCTCGATGTTCAAGTTTTTGAGGGTAATGCAGCTTCAGCTAAATTATTGTTTGAGGAAGCTTCAATTGAAGAAGTTGATTTGTTCATTGGAGTTACTGGAAATGATATAGTTAATATCGCAGGTTGTTCTATTGCTAAAAAAACAGGTTGCAAGACTATAGCTCGTATAAATAATCCAGATTTGACTGAAATGCCCGAAGGTCATGAACTTCAGCAATTATTTGGTGTAGATGCTTATGTTTCACCAGATGAGTTAGCGATGCATAGAATTTGGCAAATTTTGTCAAGACCTGCACTTACACGTTTGGAGCATTTTTCGGTAGGCAAACTTCGAATTCTAGAGGTTAGGTTAAGTGATAGTTCCCCTTCCATTGGAAGGCCTCTTGGAAATATCAATTTACCACCTCATTGTCGTATAGTTTTGATAGCTCGTGAAGAAGGCGTTATAATTCCAAGAGATAATGATACTCTAATGCCTAGAGATAGGATTCTGATATTATTAAGTGAATATAGTGAACTAGATGATTTATCCGATGCTTTAGGGATTCCTAAAGAAATAACTGATGAAAGAAATATTAAACGTATTATGATTGCCGGAACCAGTAGAATAGCAATTCGTTTAGCTGAACAAGTTTCTAAGAGATATAAGGATGTAGATATTTATATTGCAGAACCTGATAAAGAAATGGCCGATGCAGCAAGTGCGCAGTTGCCTGAAAATGTTAGAGTTCTTGTAGGCTCTTCCACGGATCGTCATTTCTTGAGAGAAGAAGGAATAAGATATGAAGATTTATTTGTGGCAGCCACAGATCGTGAAGATTTGAATGTATTGAGTTGCTTATTAGCTAAAAAAGAAGGGGCTAAGCGTACAGTAGCTTTGGTTTATCAAACTGAGTTAGAATATGTTGTACAGGATACTGGAATTGACACCTTGATTAATCCTAAACGAGTTACAGTAAATGCTATAGTTAACCGAGCTACATCAACTGAAGAAATCGAAGGTATGGAAGAATTAGAGGGAGGCGATGCTTCTGTTCGTGAATTCCTTATTAAAAATAAGAACGGCAAAACAGGAAAAAAACTTTCCAGCCTTAATCTACCTGATGATACCTTATTAGCTATGATAAATCGAAATGGGGAAGCTATTTTCCCTGATGAAGAGTCTGTTCTCGAAGAGAAAGATCACGTTCTAGTATTTACTCTTAAGAATAAACTTCCAGAGGTGGAAAACTTTTTCCATTAATAGATGAGATTAAAACTCATTCTGAGTCTTACTGGTACAATCTTAGCCTTTTTTGGTCTTAATTTCATTATCCCTATAATCATTGGATTATATATGGGAGAAGACTATCTAGATATATTTTGGATGTTTGGACTTCCAATGGTTCTATCTTTGTCAACAGGGATTTTTTTACATTATTATTTTTATTCAGAGCCAGATATTAGAAATCGAGAGGCTTTCTTGCTTGTTACTGTCGCTTGGATTCTAATGGTAATTGTAGGGGCGCTCCCCTTTATTGCTTCTGAAAGATTAGAATTAATGTCGTATGAAATAGGAATTGCTGGGGCTATTTTTGAATCAATGTCTGGACTTTCTACCACTGGAGCTACAGTTCTGGATTTGGAAAGTGCGAATCCAGTAAATATTTCACAATATAATCAAGGATATTTCGATGCTCCTAAATCGCTTCTTCTTTGGAGATCACAAACTCAGTGGCTAGGTGGCATGGGGATTATTGTTCTTGCCACCATTGTATTTTCCCGACTTTTTGGTGGCGGCATTCAGGTTCTTCAAGCTGAGATGCCAGGTACCGGAATAACTCGATTAAAGCCACAAATGGCACAAACTGCCCGTCTTTTATGGAGTATCTATTTTTTTATGACTCTATTTGAGATTTCTTTATTGTCATTCTTCTCTGATATGCCTTTGTATGATGCGATCTGCAATTCTTTTTCGACGGTTTCAACAGGTGGATTTTCTCCCCAGAGAGAGTCTATTGGTTCTTATGATAGTCCATTTGTAATAGTAGTCGTTACCTTTTTCATGCTGATTTCAGGTATAAATTTCGTTATACTTTATTATGTATTTAATAATTTAATGGATTTCACAAAAAGATTTTCAGATAGGATTAAGTTGTCATTTAAGGTTTTAAGAGATAATGATGAGTTAAGTTTCTATTTATCTATGGTAATATTTTCGTTATCACTTATCTTTGTTAATTTGATTTTAGATACTGATAATATACATAGTAATTTCTCTAATTTTCTTCATGCGTCTTTCCAAACAGTTTCGTTATTGACAGGTACTGGATTTACTACGACTAATTACATGAGTTGGCCACAAATGTCAATTTTTGTTTTGTTACTTGCTATGTTTACGGGAGGTTGTGCTGGCTCTACTACTGGTGGAATTAAAATGGTTAGAATCATGCTTCTTTTCAAAGCTTTGAAAAGAGAACTAATATTGGTGATTCATCCTCGTGCAGTAATCAAGCTTAGAATAGGTGATAAAGTTTTGAATGAGGCTTTATTTCGTAATGTTGGAGTTTTCTTCTTTATTTTCATCATATTATTTTTGTTGGGTGCCTTGGTAACTCTATATTTAGAAGGTAATAATCCAAATATAGGTGTAATAGATGGTATTTCAGTATCGTTATCATGTTTAGCAAATATAGGTCCTGGAATTGGAATAATTGGCCCTACTGAGACTTATGGGGCTTTTGGAGATCCTACTCTTTTATTCTTATCTTTCTTGATGATGTTGGGACGTTTAGAGATAATTACAGTATTATTATTGTTTTTTCCAGATACTTACAGAGATTGAGGCGCAACTAGATTATGCCATCGCTTGTATGGATGTATTATGTCTAAAGAAGAGGACATGGCTCCTGAGATACCTGCATTTGTAAAGAAGTACGTTCCGGGAGTTAAGCGAGGTCTAGCTTGGGCTAAATATGGCAAGGAGAAAGGCGAAGGTACTGCCAATAAAATGGCCGCTTTCAAAGATTCAAGAGAAGAAGGTTTCAAAGCAGCTTTGGCAGTTTCTTCTGAAATATCAGCTGAAGCTATTTTTCAAAGTGCAAGTAAAGAAATGTGGGCTATAGCAAATGAATACACTGTGAAAGCAAAAGATTTAGCTATGGAAATAAATAATCAAAAGAATAAAGAAGAAAGAGAAAATGCTCTTGGTAAGGCCCGAGTAGCAGCTCGTAAAGCCGGTTTACATGCGGCAGTTGCAGCCGGATGGGAAAAAGGTTGGAAAGAAGGTATAGAGAAAAACACTTCAGAAAATTAGATTAGTCTTAATTGAGTGCTACTAATATAGTTCCCAGTTCTTGTCAATTCTAAACTTATATCCGATAGAAATGCATCCTCTGCAAATAATTCATCAATTTGATTTTGGTCAATTGCCATGCTTATGAATTTGGTTCTTCCCTGTCTTCCTAAACTAACAATTTTGGCATTAATCATCCCTTGCATATCCAATTCTGAAATAATATGCCCAACTCTTCTCTGACTCAATTGTTCCAGGCTAAAGTGCTTGCAAATTTGCATATATGTGCTATAAACTTCACCAGTAGTTTGGTGGCCATCTTTTCTTTTGCCTTGATTTAATACTACTCCAGCCAATGTGGCCTTGTATTGAATAGGTAATGTAGAAACAATACTACGAACTTGGTCTATTTCCATAATATTTTGGGCCTGGTTAACGTATTTCGCAGTCACTAATTCACAGTCATCTCGCTCAGCTAATTCAGCTGAGATTCGGAGTAAGTCTAATGCTTTTCTTGCATCTCCATGTTGTTGTGCTGCTCTACTGGCGCAAATTGTCAAAACTATAGGATCTACGACATTTTCATGAAATGCAATCTGGGCTCTTTGAGATAATATTTCTTCAATCTGAATCGCATTGTATGGTGCAAATGTTATTGATTCTTCACCTAATCTTGATTTTACTCTAGGGTCCAACCACGTAGTGAACTGACTATCATTAGAGATTCCAATAAGCGATATTTTAGAATTGTTTAAGTCTGAATTTAAGCCTGTAAGGTGGTAAAGAATATCATCTCCTTTCTTATTTACTAGTGCATCAATTTCATCAAGTATGACTATTGCGATTCCGCCGTTATCATCTGCTCTCTGTTTTAATGCTGCATAAACTTTATCAATTCTCCAACCTGCATTAGGTACTATAGTTTCCCATTCGCTAGAATATGATTTTCCAATATTTGTTAAAACACCATATGGAGTATTAGTTTGTTTACAATTAATATAAGCTGTATGGATCTGTTTATTTTCGTGTTTTGCTTTTTCTATAATCTGCTCGCAAATAAATTTTGCAATGGCTGTTTTTCCAGTTCCTGTCTGGCCATATATTAAGATATTAGATGGCCGCGCGCCATATAATGCGGGCTTCAATATGTTTGCAAAACCATTAATTTCAGTATCTCTATGTGGAAAATAAGAAGGTATAAATGTTGAGGAAAGAGCTTCTCTGTTCTTAAAAATTCTTTCTTTCTTCATTATGTTATCGAAAACATTGCGACTTCCAGTATTTCGTATTTTTTCCATTAATAATAACGCTACCATTAGCTGGGCCTTGGGTATAGCCTAGTAGGTATAAACTAAACGGGGGCTACTCATTTTTCGGTTGCTTTTTAAAGCCCAATTTAACAAGCATCATTTAATAAAATATAATCTTTTTTAATTTACAAAAAGGGTTTTGTTCTCCCTCTAATTGACCAAAACGTGGTAGTTAAAGAAAAGGAAATCATCGATTGGCTTTCAGAACGTAAATTGATGCCTTCCCCTGAATTGGTAACGCACATTTCTAATCATCCAGATGGCTTAGTTTTACTTGAGAAATCAGTTGCATCTTTAAACGGCCCTAAATTATTTTTGAGTGTATCTGACTTACTCATCGATGATAATCCTGAACCCCCTAAACCAATAAGTCGTCCTAAAATGGCTGACATTCCTCCTATAATTATCGAGAGACAAATAGACAAGAGTTTGGCAGATGGTAAATTACAAAGTTTTGTTTCATTATTTAATGATCGTTTTACTACACTTTCACGTTTAGTCCGAAGAAATCCCTCCATGCGAGATGCAGGCCCCTTGTCTAGTTTAAATCCCGATGAAGAAAATCAAGCAATTGGCATGATTGCCGAAATTCAAAGTTTCCCCAATGGCCGAACAAAAGTAGTAATTGAAGATAAAGATAATAGAATTAATATAATGCTTAAAGAGGAAGAAGGTATTCCTCTTAATTTATTGAATGATGAAGTTATTGGCGTATCAGGTAAGTTGAATCGACAGGGAAATTTACTATATGTCAATTCACCAATTGTTCGCCCTCATATGGGACGTTATCGTGAGGCTGCCCGTTCAGAAGAACCATACATTGCGGTTTTTATTTCAGACATTCATCTTGGAAGTGGCACATTCAAAGAGAATGAATGGAATAAGTTCATTTCTTGGTTAAATGGTGAAGTAGATTATCATAAAGAATGGATTCCAGATCCAGGGTATCTTGTAATTGCAGGCGATGCAGTTGACGGTATCGATTCTTATCCTGGCCAAGAACATGATTTGTCCATAACTGATGTTTGGGAACAATACTCTACCTTATCCAAATCTATTTCGAAAATACCAAATACAATACAGACAGTAATAATGCCTGGAAATCATGATGCAGTTCGTTTAATGGAACCTCAATTGCCACTTCCCGATAGAGTCATAAAAGATTTTGGAGATAATCTCACATTCACTGCAAATCCGGTATTATTGAATTTAGCCGGCGTTCAAGTTCTCTGTTATCATGGTAAATCATTAGATGACTTAGTTAGTCTTCGGGATTTGACCTATGATAATCCTATGTCTATGATGAAAGAATTACTAAATCGAAGACACATGGCTCCTATATATGGAGCGAAAACACCATTGGCCCCTGAAAAGCAAGATCATATGCTGATTCGTGAAGTTCCCGATATTTTTGTTACTGGCCATGTTCATTCATTTGGTATTGAAAGATATAATGGTGTTTTAATGCTCAATCCAGGTACTTGGCAAGCACAGACTGATTACCAAAAAATGATGGGTTTTCAACCTCAGCCATGTAGAGCAGTTGCAGTTAATCTACAAACATTTGATACACAGGTATTGGATTTCAACTTTTAGCTGACTCAGCTTATAAATATTCACAGTTATAGTAAAATTATACATGCGAGATCCTAACAATGCATTTCATTTAGCAATTCCATGTAAAGATTTAGATGAAACTGTTGATTTTTATGAGAGTAAGTTAGGTTGTGAACTTCGTCGTAGATATGAGGACCGGGCTACATTTTTTTTCTTTGGAGATCAATTGGTATGTCATCTTTCTCCAGACAAGATTGATTTAGATTCTAATCCATATCCTAGACATTTTGGGGTCACATTTTCCAATAAAGAAGAATTTGATTCATTTGTTGACCATTTAATATCTAAGGACGTTCATTTTTTGAAGCCAATTAGTACTCGTTTTGAAGGAATGCCTGAAGTACATAGTACATTTTTCTTGAAAGATCCTTCAAACAATATTCTAGAGTTTAAATTTTATCCAAATAAGGAGATGATGTATTAGTAATGTCTAAAATAAAAGTAATAATTACAGGAGCTGGCGGCGGTGGTGCTAATAATATAATTTCAACTATTAAGGAGAGAGAAAAGTATACTTTGATTGGATTTGATATTTCTAAATTTAAGGTAGCTAGGGCCAATGTAGACTTACGTTTTGTAGTTCCTCCAGCTTCTTCACCAGATTATGAGGTTGAGATAACTAAAATCATTAAAGAGATAAAACCGGATTTGATAATTCCGACTAATGATCCCGAGGTTGAAAAATTATCTGAGATTCGAGAGAATCTAGGAACTGAATTGTTTTTTCCAGATCATGAATCTGTAGCGCTCTGTTTGAATAAATGGAATTTCCACAATTTTGCAATAGAGAATGGCATTCGTGTTGCTGAAACATATCATGTTGAAAAGATAGACGATGTTGATCAAATATTTACTAATTTTGATTCAGATTTACTTTGGTGTAGGGCCATAAAAGGCGCAGGTTCTAAAGGAGCTACAAAAGTTAAGGATTCTGAACAGGCAAAATGGTGGATAAAATATTGGAATGAGATGAGAGGCATGGATATTTCTGATTTTACTATATCTGAATTTTTACCTGGCCGGGATTTTGCTTGCCAGAGTACATGGCAAGATGGTAAGTTAATTTTGATGAAAGCCGCAGAACGTCTTTCTTACATTGAAGCAGCTTCACGTCCAAGCAATATGTCTTCTTCACCCGAGCTTGCAAAGACAGTCTATGATGAAAAGTTATTTGATTTTTGTGTAGATGTTATTAACAAATTATCCGGAGGTAATGCCCACGGTAATTACGATATTGATATCAAGATGAATTCTAAAGATCAATTTTGTGTTACAGAAATAAATATAGGACGTTTTTTTATGATTACGAATTTGTTCAATTTATCTGGAAAATATTCAATGATAGATACTTATCTTAAACTTGCAACAGGACAGGATCCTGATATCTCAAGTCCCTTTGACTTTTCGGAAAAATATTTGATTCGTTCTTTGGATACTTTACCCACAGTTTTGTCTTTAGATGAGATAACTAGTCGTCTTTAGCGTTTTTTTTCACAAATTTGTAAAGTGAGCCTATACGGTCTTCACAAAAGTCCCAGTTGTGTTTCTTTTCCGCCAATCGTCTTGCGCGTTTTCCCATGTCGTTACATAAATTTTCATCAAACATCATCTTCATAATTACAGCTTTAAGACGATCCCATTTACCCCATTCAAAAGTTAAACCAATCTCTTCTCTATCGACCATTTGCCCCATCAAAAGTTCTTTGCAAGTTATAATTGGTACTCCTGCAGCCATAGCTTCGAACAATTTATTTGGTGCACTTAATCTATTATTGACATTTGAGGGGTCAAGTGCCATTAGTACTGCGTCACATTGAATTGTTTGTAATGGTACATTATCTGGATGTATAGGTCCTATATATTTCATATTAGGTATTTTAGTTTCTAATTTTTTTAGTGCAGGGACTAAGGTTCCGAATCCTCCCACATCGAATTGAACTCCTTTCATTTCTCTAACAGTAAGGGCCGTTTCAATTATGCCTCTGGAGGGGTGTTTTTCTAAAACTCCAATATAGAGTAATCTGAATGTATCGGTCTTCTGTCTACTTTCAATTCTTCGCATTGGATATGCCTCTAGTCTTTTTACATTTCCAACTCTTGTTAATCTTGAATTCATAAAATCCATTTGAGATAGCTTCATTACTTTAAATGCTTCTTCTTCCGTTGAAGCAAATGGAGCTTTTGTTCCGAGTTCTAACATTTGTGAGATTCTAGCATAGTTGGCAGGCCCTGCTGAGATTATACCATCACAATACTTCAATAATCTAGCTTCTAATCTATGTAGCCATTTTGATACAATACTAGAAACTGCACCTTCTACTAGTCCCGGATAATTTTCGTGACAATCATAAACAAGTGGTATCTCTGCAATTTTAGAGGTAAAAACACCGCCAATTAGAGTGTCTAAATCATGATAATGGAGTATGATATCTTTTTCAATTTTTTGAAATGCTAAAATTTGCCAGGTACTCCATGCTAAAAAGCGAGGGAGTTTTTTTGCAAAAACAGCTGCATTATTAAGTGGACATTCCTCTTGATATCTCCAGATAGTCCCCCACTCAGTAGCAGTGGTCATTTCATTTTTTCCAGTTCGGTCCCATGCTAGAAGTATTACGCGATGCCCCTGTTTCGATAAGGTTTTAGCAGTATCTGAAACTACAGGTTCAGCGAAACCACCCGTCGTCAGGCGAGTTCTAACCATAATTATTAGAGACATTATATCTTAAGGAAACGTGGCATAAATACACTTTTTGTTCATCACAGAACTTTTAAACCATACCTCAGTCAGCACCCCTTAGTGCCGCTGTAGCTCAGTTGGTCAGAGCATCCGGCTGTTAACCGGACGGTCATCGGTTCGAATCCGATCAGCGGCGCCACTGGGGCCCGTAGCTTAGT
>Ga0209403_10006119_pt1 | contig 12312 bp, 13 predicted proteins | sample ArcticOcean_MG_C_8_FD_187440 | JGI IMG/M metagenome (GOLD analysis project Ga0209403, IMG submission 187440) | Marine microbial communities from western Arctic Ocean - ArcticOcean_MG_CB11_86 (SPAdes) (version 2) | ecosystem: Environmental > Aquatic > Marine > Oceanic | place: Arctic Ocean... | reverse complement strand
AATGGTTCAATCATGGAGGACATGAGAGCACCTTCCGATAAAAAACAAATGTTCGTTTTACCCTCACAATTAAATGGAGCAGAATATAGTTCTCAAAATCATATAGTTACTCCGGAGTCTTGGTTGAAAGATTATGTTAACGATGGAACTGGTGGTCCACGTGGTCAGCTAGCAGGGGATCATAATATAGCCAAATACATTGTTTCAAGAGCAGCGAATGAAAATAATAAACATGATATAACCACTATAAATTATGTTAGAGATATTTGTAATAACCCCATATTCGCTGGAAAACTTTATTTATTAAATGGATACCTCCAGGTGCGCGACATGAGCGCACATCAAATAGATACGTTGGGAGGTATGATGTCCACTATAAAACTCCTTGTAAGTGAGAACCTACCGGTTAGTGGTTATGGTGTTGATTTGAAACCCAAAGAATACGAAGGTAAAACAGTTCATCTTGCATACGCCTCAGCTATCCCTATTGGCGCTGATTATGGTAATCCAAGATCACAACCAGTAAAAGAAGTGGCAAATATTATTATGGAGGCACAGTATATAGCAGCCTTCAAAGCGGCTAAACATCTTCATGTTGATGAATTATTCCTGATGCCTCTTGGGGGGGGCGTATTTGGAAATAAGCGAAGTGATATTGCAAGGAATATAATGAAAGCTTTAAGGGCAGTTGATATGACTGGAATAGATGTCAAATTATTAACGTTTGTCCTCTCACCTGGAGAAACTGAAGAATTCACCGCAATATTTGAGGGATTATAATTAAAGACTTTTACTATGAAGTCTATGGTAAAGATAATTGTGCTTTTAGGATATCATTTAATAAATTAGTTTAAGTTTAAATTTAATAATAAATCGTATCATTAATTATGGAAGAATTAAATACTCCTATTTTTGCTCAAGCTAAGGTGGAATATACATCTCAGCTAGTTGATATATTATATCCGCATATGTTTGACGGTGTAAAAAGTATCTACGACGAATCTAAATTATTATATAGATCTAACGGGATGCCGATCTTACTGATTTTTAGAGAATTGTTAGAAAAGGTTCCTATATGGAATGGTGAAATCATAGATTCGGAATGTAGTCGGATTATTAATAATAGTAATTGTGATTATATAGATGATTTAATCACCGCGGTATTTATAAGTCATACTAAAATTTTAACTTCAATAGGACATAGTAAATCATTTCAGAAAATTAATTTAACTATTCCAAAAACAGGGACATTTATTCATAAATGCTATATAAATGCGGCACGCGAGTTATGGAAAAATCCGTATCTTTTCAATGAAAATGTACCTGGTCATGAATTTCAGAAGAATAATAAAGGAATAGAGGATATCATAAAACGATGTGTAGAAAATACGATTCGGAAGAGTTTACCGATTAAAGATATTCTTAAGGAACATTTAGAAGGTGAAACAGATAGTATTTTAAATCAGAGAGAAACTCTCAAGCAGATGTTAAGAGAAGAATTAAGTAATTTTGCTCCAAAGACACCTTTACGGCAAAATAACGTAGAAAATGATAAATCAGATGATTTCATTTTAGTAGATAACGAAGAAGATTCAAACGATTCAAATGAAGGTATATCATTTGATGACCAACCATCCTTAAATGTTCAAGAAGACCAAGGAGACCAAGAAGACCAAGAAGAAGTAAATAATATAAGTGATGGTGGTCCTGTAATAATCAAAGAACAGGATAATATATCAGATTTAGAAAATAAATTATCAGAAATTATCAACTCTGAAAATAATATTCAAGATTTATTGGATGAATCTCCTATCACGACTTCGGTTTCTTCCGTTTCTTCGGTTCCTCCCGTTTCTTCCGTTTCTTTGATTCAGGAAACATTTACTTCTTCGGGTGACCCAACGGAAGAACAAGTATCAAATGCGTGTTCAAATATAGTTGTGAATGATATCACTATACCTGTGGATGTACCTGGTGTAGATTCCGCGGATACAGAGACATTAAATTTACCCGACTCTAATCCAACTCAGTCGGTTGAGTCGGTTCAACCAGTCGTAGAGATAAAATATGACAATATTGATATCACTACAGATAACAGTAAGGATACTACAGATATGGACAATGATAAATTAAAGAAATTCATGACAAATATGCAAGGTCCGGATAAAGAGGTAAACGTGGTTAAAAGTGATATATTAGCGACACCTGTAACGCCTATAGAACCAACTATAGAACCAACTATAGAACCTACTCAATCATCTTTTTCCTTTGATAATTTATATCCCAATATGAATAATACTACTGATACTAAATCCGTAAACGATCCAATAGTAAAATCATTACAGATCATTGAAGAAACAAAATCTGTAAATGATCCTGCGCTTAGTCCTGCCCAAGAACCTAAATCCCCGCGTAAAGAAATGGTCGCGGTGAGTGAAGCTGATATAGATGAAACTTCATCTTTAGCAAATTTCTTTGATGATATGAAAAAAATTGTAGAGGAAAAGGGTATTAAGATTGAAACAAATAATGATAAAATATTTACGCTATTTGAAGACGCGAACGAAGTTGAGAAATAAGTTTAGAAATAAAGATTATATTAATTCACTAAAATAAATGTTTGGGCAATGCTTATTAGTCGGAACTGGTATATCAGTCCTGAGTACTGGATGTTACGCAGCTATCACCGATGATAAATATGATTCACGTGATCGCAAGAATGAATATTTAACTATTTTTAGTATTATCATTTTTATAGCAACAATAATGTTATATTTATTTAATAATAGTTCTCTAAGTTTAGTAAGTAATACAGGTTTAGGTGGTCCGACTTCCTCTAAAATGAATGATTATACAAAGCCACCTTTTTAAAAAATTATATTATATATATATACATGAAAACTAAAAAGAGAACAAGTAGAAATAGAAATAGATTAACCGCCAAGAAGAATAAAGTTACTCTTGAGTCACAGAAGAAGATAGTCTTAAAAATGTTAAGGGAATGTAAATGGCCGAGAACCCAGAGACCGAATGTAATAAGACAAAGTCACTTAGACGAAGGCGGTAAAACAGGTTATGAAGGGTTTGTCCTTGGAATAGTTACTTCGTGGGCGGGTAAAGGATCTAGGTCGGGTTATCGTAAGATGTTATCTATGAAAACTCGGGATCCCGCATATAAAAAGTTATTCAGAGAAACAAAAAAACTTATGCGATTAAAAGATCCTAAATTTAAATTCACATCTGTTCAGTATAATAAGAATCATAGAGCGGCAAGACATCGGGATGCTAAAAATACCGGTATATCTTATATAGTCGGTTTAGGTGATTATACAGGCGGCGAATTAACTATCTTTGATGAAAATGAGGAAAATCCCGTTAAACACGATATTAAAGGTAAATTTAATACGTTTGATGGATCTAAATATCCCCATGAAACACGCCCATTTAAAGGTGAAAGATATACTTTAGTCTTTTATTCAAATTAAGTTTTTACACTGTATAATATGATTTCCTAGGAAATAATTTCTTCTTTATCCTGTATGATTTAAAAACATCATCTTTTATAATTTCTCTCGGTAAGCAATTACAGGCGTCTTTCGCGATACTCTTATAAAGATAGAAATCATCCGGCATATCACAGAAACTTAAGCCACAATTATTTATGCACATATGATTCATAAATTTTATGAATTTATCTGAATATTTATCAGAATCAAGTTCTTCTATGATAGTCATAGTTAAACGACAAAGATCAAAATGATAATTGGGATTAATATATATTCTATCCTTTTCAATCTTAAATTGTACTTGATCGGGATATGTATATTGCCCACCCGCTTCACCATAATTGGAAAAGACATCATTCATATAAACTTTATTATGATATGTAAAGATAGCTCTGCCGAAATCTATAATCTTAAAGATATAACCATGAGTAGGAACTCTATAATAAAGATTATTATATTTGTAATAAAGATATTTACTTTCGGTCCTCTGAAACATCACATTATTGATATGTAAATCATTATGAGTAAAATGATAATGTTTTTGTAGATAAGTCAAGGCGAATGATATCTGGAAAATACAAGAATATAAAGTTTCTTCGTTAATATTTTCATCTAATAAATCTTCAAGGGTTCCTTCTAATTTTTCAATAAATAATAACTGAATAGGTATTTTCGTTAATTTAGCAATACAATCGTCAAAACCATTTGAGGATTCATCATCATTATCATCTTTATCACCATCATCATTATCATCTAAATCATCATTATTATCTTCACCTTTATCTTCATCTTCATCATTATCATCTTCATCTTCATTATCATCATCTTCATCTTCATTATCATCATCTTCATCTTCATCATTATCATCTTTATCATTATCATCTTCATCTTCATTATCATCATCTTTATCATCTTTATCTTCATCATCATCATCATCATCTTCATCATCATCATCTTCATCATCATCTGAAACATAAATCTCAAGTTTAAATCCTTTATCTATATTTTCATTGAAACATTTATCATTTTTAATATCATCATAATCCTCTGTTAAATCGTAATTATAATCACCGATACCATTTACAGAACCGTAGAAGAGCGGAAATGCTGGACTTTTCTTATGATATGTTAAATTACCGAAAAGAAAGCTACATAATACATCTATATACGCTGTATTATTAATATCATTTATCTTGTAAAACGTATTATGATTATAGTTGCTCGGTAAATGATAATTATTATGATTCACTAAATTGTAATTATTATTGATAACGTGAATAGGATCTAGGATAGGTATGCTCTTACAAAATAATTCTTTTTCTAAGGTGATATTCTTTCTTTCATTATAAATATATCCTTTTAAGAACATGTTTGAGTTATAATATCTACTTTTCGTAATCTCGGTGATCTGTTTAAGATAAAAATTTCTTTTCATATCTATTTTATGATTCGCGTTTGGTTTATTATGAATATAAAAATAAAGAGAAAAGAATGGCATATAAAATTGTAAAGATTTCATATCTAATATTTCTCTGATAGACGAATAAAATTCTTTATAATCTTTAGTTTGCCATTTATAAAACTGTATTTCAGAATTCATATTAATTGTGGCGTTTACAAAAAATAAATCTTTTAAACTTAACTTAGTTTAAAAGATAGAGATTTTATTACATTATATATATAATAAGGATATGGAAATACAATTAAAGCGTTTTGATATCCGAGAGATTAAAGATGACAAAGTGGTCGTCTTAATTGGGAAACGTGACACTGGTAAATCTTTCTTGTGTAAAGATATTTTAGCCCATCATACGGGTATTCCAGCAGGTCAGGTTATTTCCGGAACTGAGGCGGCGAATAGTTTTTATGGTAAAATTGTCCCCAAGTTATTTATTTACGATGAATTTGAACCGGGTATCGTTGATAGATTATTAAAACGACAGAAAATGATGATTGATAGGTGTAAAGAAAATCCAGCAACCGATCCCAGAGCTTTCCTTGTTTTTGATGATTGTCTATATGATAATAGTTGGACAAAAGATAAAAATGTTCGTTCACTGTTTATGAATGGTCGTCATTTTAAAATATTATTCATGATCACTATGCAGTATGCCTTAGGTATACCACCCAATTTGAGAACTAATATTGATTATGTCTTTATCTTACGAGAAAATTATGTTTCTAATAGGAAGAGGTTGTATGAACATTATGCGGGTATGTTTCCCAACTTCGAGATGTTTTGTCAGGTGATGGATCAATGTACTGAAAATTATGAATGTTTAGTTATTCATAATAATGCGAAAAGTAATAAATTAACAGATCAGGTTTTCTGGTACAAAGCCGAATCCCACGATGATTATAAATTATGTAGTCCCGATCATTGGAACTATTCGGATAACAATATTAATAGTGAAGAAAATAATAACAATGATGTTAATACGAATAAGAATCAATATACAATTACGAAACAATGGTCTTAAAGAATTTTACCTAAGTTACCTAAGTTTCTTAGATATTATTCAAATAATCGCTCATTTTTTCATAAGTTCTATGAGGGAATGGTTCTCTATTACCATCTTTTTCAATAAATAAACTCGGAAATCCTTTTACACCGTATTCCTTGACTTTATCTTTATCTTTATCGGTGTACATTGAGACGTGTATGTTTTTACCGTTGATATTTTTACCGTCAAATTCAGATTTGATACGTTCGTAATCTGGTAACATACGCTTGGAGTGACCACACCATGCGGCATATATTAATACCAAATCTACGTCACCACCTGTACCGGCCTTAGGTTGCGGTCCCTGTGAAAGAGAAGGGTTCGTGGCGGGAGCCGTAGGTCTATCAGGACCCATAGGTCTATCGGGTCCCATAGGTTGACCCATGATACTCGGGTTTTTGTCTGCTTTGTTTACATTATTAAATACCATATCTAACGGCATAAATCCTGGGTTCCACACTTCATCGAAAGGCTTGAAAATCATTGAATCTTGTACTAATAGACCATTCTTTTGTTGGATCATCTTTTTTTCAACTGGTGCCTTCTTAGCCATAACTTCTAATGCTCTTTTAGTAGACGGGGTGGGTTCAGGTTTTCTCGGTTTTAACTGAACACCGACCGCCTGCTCCACCTTAACTCCAGGAACTGGGAGATCGGTCGCATTAACTTGTAAATCCTGACCTGAACCTGAACCTGATCCAGATCCACCTGATCCACTTTCATCCCCGAAAGGAGCAAAATTAGCAAAACCACTAATACGATCTTTAAATAAATAACATAAACCGAAACCTACCAAGACAAACACAATCATTAAGCATACATCGTCGTCGCAATGTTTTTTCACCACATTTACAATATCTTTAAGAATATTCATTTATAATAGGTGTAAATAAAATATTTTTAGTATAAATCCTTTAGTTTCCAATATTCAAAAGTGTTCCCATAGGGTCTTTTGATTATAAAAGGAATACGTTTTTCATTAAATTCTTTTACTGCGATATCATATGCATTAGAATAATCTTCCTCATTTGAAATATAAATCTGACTACCACAATTGATTTGATTTGCTCTTTCTGATAGAACTCTACATTTTTCATATTTGGTCAATGTAGGATTGGTTTTATAATTTTTCTTATGCTTATTATATTTCCTTAATATATCAATCATTGCTTGGTCGTCGTTATCTTCAACCACAATTTCGGTAACATCATATTCGTCTCCCACATATTCTACTTCTTCAATATCGTCCATATATATTTGTTTTTAATATATTAATTTTAAATCAAATTTAAATAAATTAATTATACATTTCCACATTCATTTACATGCTGATCTAAGGTACTCAAAACGGTATTATCCCCATTTCTACTAAAAGGTTCTATAGAATTTTTCTGAGGATCAAAAAATAATGGTTCCCATCTATTAATACCGATACCCTTCAACTCAAAAGCATTATTTGTTAAACGACTACTCATCTGATGATAACCCCCATCCTTGAAATTTAACATCTTCTTTTCTAAGCCTTCTTTACCTGGAACATATTGTTCTTTAGGATTATTACTTAACTTCCTCGTAATATTCTTTATTTCGGATTCCGTATCAAAGAAATTCTCATCCATTAACGAACCGCCATTCTTCTGTAGGATTAAAGATGGTGCCCAAGGATAACTAATCTGATTTCGCTTTTCATTTAATCTATATTCTCCTGGCCCTGAGGTAAAAAGATTACTGCTCTCATATTTGATAGTCCCATTATCTAAATTATTCATATTATATTATGAATATTATAAAAAAATTAATTGATAAATTTATATTATGTATTTATGTTTTACGATCCAAATGTCTTTTCCTGACATCTTCTCAAATAATCTTGATTACGGACCATCTGCCTCGTGGGTAACCCACCTCTAACCCAATCCTGCTTAGAATCTTCAGGGATAATGTGTTTCTCATCCTGAACCTCCGCCTTTAGCTTGGGTATCATCGGTAAGAAGTAATTTCCATAAGTAATCTCACTATTTCCGATACATGGTTTCTGATCACCGGCGAACTCACCGGGTCTAATGATTGATTCGGTATCAACATCGTAATAACCCTTGGTTAAATTAGGAGTAGTCGCCGAAAGACGTTCAAAGATTTGATTGATTTGTCTATCATTGGTTAGTCTACTTTTATCTTGTCTCAAATTTGAATCATTATCCACCAGACATCCCTTTTCACCGGACCAGCCAAAACCACCTTTTAAATGAATACCGGGTTGAGAAGTCTGGATACTCTGAGCTTCTTTTAAGCCGCATTCACAGGCGAATTGATTATCTAAATGATAATAACCCGGACCCTGCGACTGCATAACATCTAAATCCATTGTTAATTGATCTGCTCGGATACTCGCTTTTTGGAAGAGCTGAAAATTATCTTTATTCGTTTCTGCTATACCACAATCCTGGAGCTGAGGCGGGGGATTGCCAGCAATATAACCATTGTAGCCATTGTTTCCTAAAATGTCTGTCATTTATAATATATATATTGATAAATAATAAAAAAAATATGATAATTAAAATTTAAAGTTTAAAGTTTAAAGTTAGGTGGAGGCGGCAGTTGAGCCTCCCGAATTACCCATATCATTTAGGCAGGCAATCTTATTACCCTCTTTACACGTGGGCGGAGTTCCGTATAACCACTGCGCAAAATTACCTTGATCATTCGGAACTCTATTTCCGGGAACAGTATAAAATTGTCGTTGACTATTATTTTTACCAAATATATCATTGGCATCTCTGTATAAATCTTCATTGAATAATTCTTCTACTCTTCTCTGAACACCTTTATTATTATAGGAGGGACACGATTTAGGTGGCGGAGGTTTGTCCGAACCATAATCGCCTAGAGCAGGATTCATAAAAGGATTTTCTTTATCGGGAACCCTACACTCGGTGTTCAAATCATTTATTTTGACTAAATCATCCAATCTATTACTCATGGACTCTTTTAGAATAGTATTGACATGAATATCTTCTTGTTTATACCATATCATCCACGTAATACCCATAATAATTAAAGGAATGATTAAATATTTCTGTTCCCTTTTCATGAGATACATAATAATTGCATACAAAACCGATAATCTCACCATCGCGTTTAACTTCCTTAAAATATCAAATCGCTTTGACGGAAATATCTCTGTAATGGAATCTTGACTAAATAGTATTGTCGGATCATTATACCAAAAAGGAGTTGTTATCATCTTTTTACTATAACTTATAAAAATAATTTATTATTAGAATTTATTATTTATCTAATTACGCTTTCTAGATTTACGCTTCCGCGATTTACGCTTCTTTGATTTACGCTTAGATTTACGCTTAGATTTACGCTTTGATTTACGTCGGGTTCCACCACCACCAAACAATTCTCTTATTTTTCGTTTCACCGCGTCGCTCCGATCTGATTCAGGGTCTGATAATTCAGGCATATTAATAGCGGTTTTTAATTCTTCGGTGGTCCACGTCCTTTTTAATTTGAGCATTTTATCATATAATTGTACATTATTCGATAACCTTATGACATCTTCCCAATCAACTTCATCAGCATCCAGAACCAGTGCAAGTCTGGCTTGACTCGCATTTTGTTCCCGCTGCACTATTAAACCTTGCTCACTGATACTGCCTTCTTCAATCTGTCCTACAAGGCTCTCAACAAGTCCCTGACTGAATTTCTCAGTCATTTATAATACTATAAAATATTATAATTTATTATCTATTATCTTTTTTTTCTTTAATCTTTTCTCTTAATAGTTTTTGTTTCTCCTCTCTCGTTAATTCGATATTATCCTCTTTATCCTCTTTATCCTCTTTATCTACCTTATCCTCTTCTTTAACACCCATCTGCTGCATCATGTTCTTAAACATGGGATTTGAGCCCATCTGACCCATCATTCCTTCTGCCTCGGATTTAAGATCATCCTTACTTAACTCACCATTTTCCATCTTCTCCTCCATTACCGAATTGATATTACTAAAAATTGAGGACATCTTTTCGGGATTCATTAATTGAGCCATCAGTTCCATCGGATTACTATTTTCATCTATAGAACCAAACATACTCTCAATATCTAAGTTTTTAGCGACTTCTTTCGCGATATCTCCAATACCACTATCCATTAATCCCGACAACATGTCATCCAATTCATTCTCCTGACCACCTGTCGTTTTACTTTGTACCTCTTCACTTAATTTTTTCATATTTTTTAAATCCTTCATCGTAGATTTATCCATTTTAGAACCATTTAAGACTTCATCTAAAACTGCATTTAGTTTTTCACCGCTTTTAATATTGATACTGATTAGCTGAAACGTCTGTAAATATTTCCAAATACTTTCTCTCGTCTTATTTGAAATATTCTTTTCCCATAATTTATGAAACGATATTTCTTCGAGAAATTCAACTTCCAAATCAAAAAATTCTAAATTTTTATCAACGATGTATTTTTCATAATCACCAATCAACTCTAAGAAACGACCTACTTTAGGAAAATCCGATAAACATTTATCTGTTGTGTCCGATAAGCAATCTTCATAATTACGATACAATGAATTCTTTATTTCGGGGAAGACCTTTGATAAATCACGAATAAAATCGGAAAAGAGACTAAATAGTTTTGTTTCAACCTCAGTCATATATATTAAAGTAAGAATTTACAATATTTTAAATAGTTTAACGCATCTCATAATTATCTCGTAATTATCTCGTAATTATCTCGTAATTATCCCGTAATTATCTCGTAATTATCTCATCATACCTGGTCCTTGACCTTGGACTGGTCGTTGCCCACCTGGACCGGACTGCTGTCCCATCATATCACCTCTTTCCCTCTGCATCCTCTCCATATCCGAATCAAACGTCTTTTGTTTTTGGTTCAGCTGAGAATCTTTGGCTTCCATTGATTTAACTTGAGATTGGATATCATCAGTTGAACCATCTAAGAAATCGTAGGCGCTTTCCATCTTGTATGTTTTCTTAGTATAGTCATCGTTATCTTCGGTGATCATAGAAAATTCTACACCCGAACCACCTAATCCTGAACTGCCACAGTAACCCTCTAATTCACCATCTTCATTAATACGACATTGTCCCTGATCTGATTCTTTAGCACCATCACTCTCAACTCTTTGCTCTTGGGATTTCTTGCCTTCTACGAGTTTACCAAAATACTCAAATACAGTTTGTCCGCTAATAACCTGACCATTTATCAAAATGGAAGGAACGGTTTTGACATAATTCGGATAAGGCTGAACATCTACATTCACTATCTTAAATAATGGCTTTAAAAATGCATGCTGGTGAATACCAACTAAAATCTTTTTACAATGTTCACATCGCCCACTAATAAATAAAACTCTGTCTGACATTTATTTATAATTTAAAATAGTAATTTTTAAATGATTAAACTTATTTTAATCGAGATCTTCGGGTTCTAATGTTATTGTGAGAGTATCCGGATCTACTATAGGTGGTTCACCCTGTTCAGTAGTTACTGAACAGGTATCGGTATGACTACCACCTGGACCACTTAATTCACATTCTAGACAAAAATGAGAGAATGGATTATCAACGACTACACCTTCTTCTATTTTACATGTTTGGCCTCCGCGACATAAAGGGCAATTTGAAGTATAATCTTTGAGATTTTTAGTCTTTACCCAATTTTCAAAGCATCCAGCACATATTCCATGATCACAATTATAATATTTATTTAGATCACTACTCTCAAAGCATACCGGACATTCTTCTCCTCTTTCTCTACTTCTACTTCTACTTCTACTTCTAGACCTTCTAGGGGATCTACCTCTATCCGCTCCCCCATTTTGTTTTCTATTAGATTTAGAATGTTCTTCATACGAAGGCCAATCATAATCACCTTTTTTCAAGGCATCTTTATACCATCCTGTTTGCCATATTAACTCTTCTTGACCTTGATCAAGCATCCCTTCACAATCAGAGTTTATTCTATTAGGATTTAGTTTTGAACTTCTTTCGGCTTTCCTACATATTTTCATATATTCTCTTTGTATTTTAGAAGGTGGTTTAGGATCCTTATCACCGAAATCCATACTTTCAACATAACCCTTACCCTTCTTAGATTGAATCAATGAATCAAATGATTGATCTACTTTGGAACCGTAATCTTTAGTATTCATTTGCCCCAACGTTCCTAATTTGCCATAGTGAGTTGTTATTTTAGATCCGTTTTTAACGATTCGCCAGAACTTCCTTGAAGAACCGTCTTTATATTCAAAATAAGC
>Ga0209403_10006118_pt1 | contig 12312 bp, 13 predicted proteins | sample ArcticOcean_MG_C_8_FD_187440 | JGI IMG/M metagenome (GOLD analysis project Ga0209403, IMG submission 187440) | Marine microbial communities from western Arctic Ocean - ArcticOcean_MG_CB11_86 (SPAdes) (version 2) | ecosystem: Environmental > Aquatic > Marine > Oceanic | place: Arctic Ocean... | reverse complement strand
TATTGTGTCACCTTCGATTCCAATTGCTGCGTGAAATCCCGGACTCCCGGTGCCATCAATAATAAAACCATCTTTAATAAGGAAATCTATCATGGATTACACTCCTGTCCAAATTCGAGCACTATATAACCAAACATGTCATGACCAGTATTTATCAATCTGTGTTTTATGTTCTTCGGAGTCAACGCGGCTGACCCTGCGGTCAATTCAAATTCAGTAAGTCCAACTACAAGTTTGCCTTCACCTCTTACCAAATACACAATTTCTTCATCGTGAGAATGATCATTTTGTGCCTTACCAGGGGAAAATAGCTGATATCCACCACCTAATAATCTTCGTGTACCCTGTATTTCAAACCCATAAAAAGAGTCAGCCAGTTTCCTTCCAGTGGGTTTCAACAAATCTAGCTTCTTTACGTTTCCATCCCGCATTTCATATGAATCGCTTGTCTTACATGTGACAACGAGACATCGCATGGGGCCCTCTCCTGTGTTTTCGAAAGAATGCGAATGTAGGCCAGGCAACCATGCATATGTATCATTATCAATTAAATAGGACAGATCGGTGTTGTCATGGTGCCAAAGCAAGATACCATTACCAGACAGAAAGTAATAGAATGCCTCGCCACGAAATTTCGTTGGAGCAAATCTGTGTCCCTCCCCAATAATTACCAACGAAGCCCGTATGCTATCGATTGAAGGCTTATTGGAAGTCACTAAGTCGAAAATCTGAACACCAGGAGAATTGGTCGTTGACTTAGTGTCCTTCCAGTGGCCCACAAATCTTTCTTTACTTGACATATTTACCTCACGTAGTCAAAAACAGCGATGCAATCACAATATAAACATTATCGATCACCCAAAATGCTGGAAATTCCACAAAGATTAAGCGTTCGATCTCATTTCCAGCATAACGACATTAATCATGTAACATGAGGAATTATACACGAAACAGATTCATTTCCATTGACCATATGGAAATCATATCCCCAATTCTATTCCACTCCCCTACTTGATGCTAAAATTAACCCGTAATCACGGCATCTAAATTACTCGGAGTCACCAAAACAGCCGTTATCCCCATTGATTGGATATCTTCAGCCAGAAAATGGCTTGTGGTAATCACATATCCCTGATATTCCTGAGTTAACTTCCCTTGCGTTGATTGTCATTACAGACCCAGTCATACCAGTACTACGTGACTGGGGATGGAAAAGTGCGAACAAGACAATATCCATCCTATGTTTAAAGTAACTGCCATTCCATTATTTAATATTAGACGCTATAGTCTCCTCATACTTTTATCAAAGAGTAAAAGCAACCTGTATAAGTTTATCTCTCGATTGTCCAGTTATTTAAATGTAATCTAACTCGATAAATCAACGAATTGTTGAAAGTGGTTCATAATACGTAATGAAATCTTTTTCGATAGTGATCCGACCTTGGGACATTAACATTATCTGGTTTATACAAGCCTAAAACACAAAAATGCACGTAAAAATTATAATGATAGGCAGTGCTGGGTTTTTCGCCATAAAGGATTAGTTATGAAGAATAACGCTTCAGAAAACATCACGGAATTGAGCCAGATAAACTTTGTACACGAAGCATTGCGAACAACCGCATCTGCAGTAATTAATAGAGCATATAATTTACAAAACGGGGACACCCTGCAAGGGTTTAATTTGGCTTTTACCTCGTGGATAACAATCCTCGTATTCTATCTAGAAGCATCCGAAAAATACTTGGAACAACACTTAAAACAATTATTATTTGAGCGGAATTATGCCGACAAGAATACCAATAATGCCCTGATAATATGGTTCACAGGACTTAGCAAATCTAATCACGATCGGCAACTAAAAAGAATAGAAGATGTCTTCTCAATCCTGCATATAGAAATCGGAAAAACGAGTCTGATCACTCGAACAATCCAACACCTCACCCTGGGGATACTGCGCCTGAAAATAGCTCAAGAAGATTACTTGGAAACACAAGAGGAATCGTTAATACCTCTTATTTTAAAAAACTCAACTCCAATCAAACAATTGCATTTTTTAAAGCACATGTTAATAGACCAAGAATCAGAAGACCCTAAGTGGATAATCAAATGGGTAATTGGACAGTTGGATCCCCATGGCAAGAAGTTAGTATTAGATCTAGAAAAACGGTTAGATATTCTGATTTAAAACCCGATGAGGCTCTCACTTTGAAATATGGAAAACTAATACTAGTCGATCCAATAAATATTATGCACTTGCTCCATAAGGCTTTCATTGCGCAATCAATTAAATGCGAACATTTATTGACCTCCAACTTCACCTGTGGCAATTTGATCCCATTTCAAAAAGCTTTTGAGTTCTCGGAGCGCCTCTTGGCCCACCATATTAACATCGAAGACCTATACATGACTTCGAAAATATTGGATTCGCCTGCGGCTAGGGTTAATGAGAGTGAACACGTAGAACTCAGAGATAAAGCATCAGATATAATAGGTCTTTTTGCTGGAGAAAACTCCATTATTCTGGCGAACTACGCACAGAAAACTATCCTAGCCTCCAACCGCAGCGAGCATGAGGATATTACTGAGACGACCAAAGCTATCCTAACGGTACTGAGTCAAACGATTGGACAACCCAAAATGGCGAAACGCAAAATGCGAGATTTATACGAACGCGTAGTTTCCCTCAGATTTTTAGAATCCGATCACTTCGAAAACGAAGAATCATTCATTGCCACCCAGATAGCTCCCAATATGCCAAAGGAAAAACAACTAGAAATTGCCAAACATCTACTTGTCGACCAAAGCTGTGAAAACTCAGGGTGGATAATAGAATGGCTAATCAGTCGATTTGATTTGGATGATCAAAGAATTCTAAACAATCTAATCCTCCATCTTTAATAAGCAGTGATAACAAGTTGATTCCTCGCATGAGTTTGAAGAAGCAAATCCCAAACGCGACCCCAACCTATTTAAACATTACGATGTCTTCTTGTTTTGGTACTGACCCGCTCTGCCTAAAAACCACCTTTCCTTCTCTATCAATTATCAAAAATAGAGGTACAAAGCCTCCGTCATATTTCTGCCTAACATGGGACCCTAATTGAGAGCCCACATCTATCCTTATAACCTTGAAAGTCCCCTCTAATTCTTCTTCTAACCTATCCACCGTAGGTTTAGTAGACAAACAGACTATTCAATAATTGGAATACAACACAAGCAAAACTGACTCACCTTTTATTAAGGAATCCTCCAAGCCATCAATGCTCATTTCATGTTCGGTTTTTGCCCTAAAACTTAGCATGAAAACAAGCATCAGAATCGACACAATAATGGCTATTGGAACGGCAAACTTTAGCCCTATTAACTTCGAGCCAAAGATCCCAACTAATATCACGATAACAGAGGCAATTATTATAAAAGAATATTGATTGGCCATGTTGCTTAACTTGATTTTATCGCACTTAATGTTCAGCCGCTTAGAAACCATTATCCAGTAGTGACCCGAATTGGATAATCTAGCATCCAAAACCAACGCGGTACCTGCTTGCTCTTAGCGGCGTTCCGAAGTACTCTTTAGTCCCCCATTTATCTTAAATGAAAACCAAAAGCAGATACTCATAACTCATGGACAAAAAAGATCTGCCATTCTTAACTGTCGGGCACTTAGCCAGGCTAATAGGAAGTTCTGAAATCTCGCCTGTAGAGGTAGTAGAGGCGTACTTAGACCGAATTAAAAAGATTAACCCCCTAATTAATGCCTATATTACCATCGCTGACCAACAAGTACTCCTGGATGCGAAAATAGCTGAGTCCGAAATTGCAAACAAACGATACCTCGGTCCCTTACATGGTATACCCTTTGCAGTCAAAGACCAATTTTTGACTAACGGATTGAGGACCACAAACGGCTCTCACTTGCTCTCAGACTTCATCCCAAACAGCGACGCCACGGTAGTTTCAATGCTAAAAGGTGCGGGTGGATTATTACTAGGCAAATTAAACATGGGAGAATTTGCAGGTGGTGGAATCTTTAATTACCCGTATGGTATCCCGAGAAATCCCTGGGCTTTAGATCATACAACTGGTGGATCGAGTTCTGGATCAGGGGGGGCGACATCCGCTTTCCTTTGCGCAACGTCTTTGGGTGAAGACACAGGAGGATCTATACGTTCACCATCATCATTCTGTGGCCTGACAGGCCTGAGGCCGTCTAGAGGAAGAGTTAGCAGATATGGTATGTTCAGTGCGATATGGTCCATGGATACACCTGGTCCTATAACTAGAAACGTAGAGGATTGCGCGATCACTTTGCAGGCCATAGCTGGAGCAGATCCAATGGATCCCCATACGGAACCTATTCCAGTTCCCGACTATAAACAGCACCTGACGGACGGAATAAAGGGAATTAGGATAGGCATAGTAAAGGAACTACTTCTTGATGACTACATCAGCCCTCAGGTTAAAACATCAATAGTTCAGGCCGCTAAGAAATTAGAAAGACTCGGTGCAATAGTAGAAGAAGTATCAATACCCCTAATGAAAAACGCTATATCATATCTCATACAAATCCCACACACCGTCACAGAAATGTCAACCATTTACGACAATTTTGTTAGAAATAGACTAGGGGAATTTAACCACGACATACAAGTAAATCTTCTCTTGGGGAAAATCCTGCCAGCCCAAATATACTATAAAGCTCAAAAGCTTAGGGAGCTTCTACGCCAACAAACTAAGACAGTCTTGCAAAAGTTCGACCTCCTAATCGCTCAAACCGATTCTGAACCAGCACCTGTCCTAACTTCTGGCCATATGCCATCGAGTAAAAAAGAGATCATCGATAAAATCTCACGCCCGATTTTTAGTACCGTTGGTTTCGCTCTTGTTGGATTACCCACAATCAGTGTGCCTTGTGGATTTGCTGATGTAAAAGAGACTAAACTTCCAATAGGGCTCCAGATAGCAGGACGACCATTCGCGGAATCCACCGTTCTTAGGGCCGCTTTCGCTTACCAACAAGCTACCGAATGGCATCAGGCCTCTCCACCTATATAAGGTGAACAAATGTCACATCAATTATCAAATGTAATTTATAACGGAACTCATGAACCGAACGAAAGTTATTTCCAGATAGGGGGTTGAATAATGTTAGATATGATAATAAAAGGCGGCAAAGTCGTAGCTGATGGGAAAGTCAGACTGTCTGACATAGGTATAAAAGGGGAAAAGATTGTATCTGTAGACCCGCCTGGTACACTAACAAACAATAATGCATTAAAGATAATTGACGCATCAGGTAAGTTGGTAATCCCAGGCGGAGTAGAAGCTCACACTCATGTAGGATTTCCTCACCTGTCTTCAGTCTGGGGAAATGTTACAGCAGGACCCGAAGATCTCTCGAGGGCAGCTCTTTGGGGAGGTACTACCACAATGATGGATTTTGCCAAGGTGGATCAGGACAAAAATTGGGATGCACTGCGAGCAATCCAGGATCATCTAAAAAACTTTAAGGGCCGTATGTATATAGATTACTCGGCGCACGTAAGTTACTTGGGCCCATCGACGACCCCAGAAAACATAGCACAGGTAAAAGACTTGGTATCAGCTGGGTTTCCCAGCATAAAGGTTTACACAACTAATCACGCACCAATGCCCAATCGACCAGTCACTATGATTAACACAGGCCAACTAATTGCGATCATGGAACAGGCGGCGGAATACGGAGCTATAATAGCCATCCATTCGGAAGACGATGAAATCGTGCAGTGGAATTACAAGATGGCCCAATTAACTGAATCCACCGAATGGTGGAGACTCCCACAAATACGTTCGAACATATCTGAGGATTTATCCGTCAGAAAGTGCGTGCGAATAGCAGAACTAACGGGCGCAGCAATGTATATAGTGCACACAAGCTCTAAAGAAGGAGTAGAAGCCATAGCTGAATCTAAGGCAAAGGGATATCCGGTGGACGGAGAAACCATCCTACTTTACTGTTCATTCAATTCTGAGAATTACAAGGAATCCGACGGGATGAAATATCATACCTATCCATCCACAAAATCAGAAGGTGACCGTCTCAGGCTTTGGGAAGGACTCCACAAAGGAGATCTCAACATATTAGCAACAGACGCAATAGGAACTAGTTACAATCATAAAATATCTGGCAGAACAGCATTTGACGTACAAGGTGGAAATAACGGAATCGAAATACGGATACCCGTTGCCTACACAGAAGGGGTGGTTAAGCAAGGAATGCCAGTAGAACGGTTTGTAGACATAGTTGCAACCAATCCAGCGAAACTTCTCGGAATGTATCCTCAAAAAGGGTGCATCGCTCCAGGTAGTGATGCAGATATCGTAATACTAGACACATCTGTAAGCAGGAACATTACCTATAAAGATCTCCATCTAAATGACTACACGCCGTGGGAAGGTTGGGAAGTCAAATGTTGGCCAAGCACGGTCACATTAAGGGGGAAAATTATGATCGATGATAATCAGTTTTTTGGTGAACTCTCAGACGGCCAACTTGTTAGACGGAAAATTGCTCCAGATGTACTTAGAAACCCTCTTAACAAAGCTTAACATTAGACTGTAAACTCATTGCACAGAGTCATCTAATTGCAAATCTATTGCCAGAGACTCTATGACCTTGCCAACAATGCCCATTACTATGGTCCTATCATATCTAGTACAATAGCCAACTATAAAATTCAATAAGGAGAATTCATTGGTAGACTATGATGTAAAAGATCTCGCCCTGGCTGCAGAAGGTGTGAAGAGAATCGAATGGGCAGCTAGAGAAATGCCAGTGGTAGATCTAATACGCAATCGATTTTCTAAGGAAAAGCCTCTGGCCGGGATAAAAATAACAGCCTGCCTCCACGTGACATCTGAAACCGCCAATCTAGCGATAGCGTTAAAGGCTGGAGGTGCAGAAGTCGCTCTTTGCGCCAGTAATCCTCTCAGCACGCAAGACGATGTTGCAGCAGCGTTAGTAGACAGATATGGCATATCTACGTTCGCGATCAAAGGCGAAAATAATGACACATATTACCAACACATTCTTCAGGCGCTGGACCATAAACCACATACAACAATGGACGACGGGGCCGACGTCGTGGCAATACTTCATGAAGACAGACAAGATCTATTAGAAACCGTGATAGCAGGGACCGAAGAAACCACAACGGGTGTGATTAGACTAAGAAGTTTAGCAAATGAAGGAAAGCTAAAATATCCTATAATCGCTGTTAACGAAGCCGATACTAAACACCTATTCGATAACAGATATGGGACAGGACAAAGTACTCTCGACGGAATAACGAGGGCAACGAATATGCTTTGGGCCGGTAAAACGGTCGTTGTATCAGGGTACGGTTGGTGTGGAAAGGGAGTGTCAATGCGAGCTAAGGGTATGGGATCAAACGTAATCGTCACAGAAGTCGATCCCATACGCGCTCTAGAAGCTGCGATGGATGGATTCCGAGTTATGCCAATGAAAGACTCCGCTCCAATAGGAGATGTCTTTATAACAGTCACTGGTGGCTGGCACACTTTGACAACAGAACATTATGAATTAATGAAAGACGGCGCCATCATGGCTAATAGTGGCCATTTTAATGTGGAGTTAAATATACCCGGACTTGAAGATCTTTCCATCAAGCGAAGGAATGTTAGACCGTTCGTCGACGAATACACCCTTTCAGACAGCCGTAAGCTGTACTTGCTGGCAGACGGACGGTTGATAAATCTGGCAGCAGCTGAGGGACATCCATCCGTTGTAATGGACATGAGTTTTGCCAATCAAGCCCTATGCACAGAATATCTTGTGTCTCACCAAACCGACTTAAAGATACAAGTTTACGGTGTGCCAAATGAAATAGATAAAGAAATCGGCCGACTAAAACTCGAAGCAATGAATATTCATATAGACACTTTGACACAAAAGCAACTGGAATATACTTCCAGTTGGAAAGAAGGCACCTAGCCGACACAAAAGACATAAGGAGACCACCTACAAATGGGACAAAGTTTTGCAAACTCACCCTCGTTCTTGATGACCTCGGAATCGGTAACATCAGGACATCCAGACAAAATGTGCGACCAAATATCGGACGGAATTCTAGATGAAATAATTGCACAAGATCCTCAAGCTAGAGTAGCCTGTGAAACTTGTGCTGGCGACAACATGATTATGGTAGTAGGGGAAATTACTACCACCGCCAAGATTGACATAGAAGCTATCGTACGCCAAACAATCAAAGACATTGGTTACACCAACCAAGATTCTGGTATCGACTACACAAACTGCACCGTCATTGTAAAAATTCATCAGCAATCGCCTGATATTGCCGAAAGTGTAAGTAACTCTTTAGAGGCGCGTCTTGACCAGTCGCCAGATAAAGCATTAGATTCTCTCGGCGCAGGAGACCAGGGTATGATGGTTGGATATGCCTCAAATGAATGCCAGGAATTCATGCCTTTATCGATAGCCCTGTCACACAGATTGGCACGCAAATTAGAAACTGTTCGAAAAAACAATGTTTTAGAATATCTTCGGCCCGACGGAAAATCCCAGGTCACAATAGAATACTCCAGGGGAGTGCCCAAGAGAATACATACCGTAGTGATTAGTACACAACATAAAAGCTCTGTTTCTAACAAGCAATTGAAAGCAGATATTATGCATAACGTAATAAAAAGCTCGTTACCCGAAGAACTCTTGGACGAGAATACTCTATACTATATAAATCCTTCAGGCCGGTTTGTTAAGGGTGGACCTGCTGCCGATGCAGGCCTTACCGGTCGCAAAATCATTGTTGACACCTACGGAGGCATAGCACGACATGGTGGAGGCGCCTTTTCCGGTAAAGATTCCACAAAAGTCGATAGAACCGGAGCATATGGCGCCCGTTACGTAGCTAAGAATATAGTAGCGGCTGGTTTAGCTGATCAAGTTGAAATTCAAATTTCATACGCGATCGGTATGGCTAGCCCTATCTCCCTAAACCTTGAAACATTCGGTACTAACCACGTCAATGAACAGCTAATAATAGAGTTAATAAAAAAACATTTCGATTTAAGGCCTGGCGCTCTCATCAATAGTCTCGGATTACGTAAACCGATTTTTAAGCAAACAGCTACCTACGGGCATTTCGGGAGGCTAGACTTAGACCTACCTTGGGAACGACTAGATAAAGCCTCCATACTCAAAGCAGAATCCGGATTGGAAAGTACAAGTCAGGCTTCCCTAAGAGACTAAGGAACTGATCTAAATCAATGGGAACAATAGCGCTCGAGACCGTACCTCCTCTAATCAAAGATGGACCTCAATCCGAATATGAATCCATCAAAAAAATTAAGGATCTTCTAGTAAAAACCAATCTATATGGGCGAGTAAATTCTATCCTTATACCGCATATGATTGCAGAGGATGGAGATAGGCCCATACCGTTTGAACCTAGATCTGACACGTTGAATATTTCAAGGTCCTGGTCTAGCAAACTGCAATCTTCAAGCATTGTCACTCAAGTCACACCTTTTAGTACTGTTAAAGATCTAGAAGAGCGACTTAAATCACTACGATCCGCAGGGGTCGACCGATGTGTATATGTAGGAGTGCCACGTATATGGCAGCAAAAAGATGTTATAGGACCCTACCCTGATAAAGCTCTCACCATTTTTAAACAGATTATTCCCCATGGAGGGTGCGTTCTAATCCCAACAAGACCAAATGAGAATAACCGTTTTCTATCAAAAATAGCCAATGGGGCCGACTTTGCTCTAACACAATTACTGTATAGCGACTACGTTACTACATTTTTAAAGTCCCTTGAACATGAGCGGTCGAAACCAGAGATCTTGCTTTCATTTGGCTACGTACCAAAAATTGAAAGTCGGATCGGTTTAATTAAATGGCTTATAAAAGACAACTCAGACCTAGTCAAACATGAAATGGATTTAGTGGAACGGCTATCAAATCTCTCATTTAGGCAAAAACTCGCAACCCTTCTGGACTTATATAAGCGAATTATTGACGGGGTTATTCGGCTGGGTTTTCCCATTGGTGTTCATTTCGAGTGCCCATATGGACCATCACAACCAGCCCTCGAAACTTTCAACGAAATGCTAGAGTATTGGTCCCCACCATAGCCATTTCTACATTTTCTGACTTCAATAATTAAGACGTTGAATGCCTCTTACCCTCTCGTTAGGAAGAATCTGAGGGTCAGGACACCTAATAAACCCTTGAAGAAGGGTTAAGCCTCTAGTTTAAGCCTGTATACGACTAACGAGACGCATATCTCTTTCGACGAACAAATTAAGGTATCAATAGGATCAGGGGAAATGGTCGATTTAGTAATTTGGGATGGGAATCCTGCAAATGTAGAGAAACATTCCATAAAGGACATACCAATCTAAAAGACAATTGTTGATGAGGTAATAGTTTACGATAATTAAAGGGCGATTCCACAGATTATCAAGGAATACAACAGCATAATTCAAGACAACAAATGTCAGCTTTCTCCCTACTATGAAAGCCATAAATATTCCTCATTTGCTTGAATTTGATTAGATTTCCCAAATTACACCCCAATTTCCCCTTTTTGCCCCTTGCAAAACAGACTATTTAATGTTATGTCTTTTAGTATACTGTTCATCCTCAGGAGGAAAAAATGCAAGCGTATTGTGTAAAGTGCCGTTCGTCGCAGGAAATCAAGGACGCCAAACAGATTACTATGAAGAACGGACGTCCAGCCACTCAGGGTGTATGCCCATCTTGTAGCACCAAGATGTTCCGTATTGGTAAAGCCACCTAACTCCGTCCGAAGGCGATAGTCATTTTCTTCTAAGCCCAAACTAGATACGCGATTTTATTAACGTGCGCTAGTTTGGGCAGTTTCTTTTTGACAGTAGCTAGAAACAACTGTTAACGTAGGTCAATCGCCGTACACCATGTGAGGATAAGCTATGGACTGGGCTGAAACTATATCGAACTCTCTAAAAAAATCAGGCATATCTTTTATTAGCTATGTTCCGGATATTAGCATACACCAGGTAACAAAACTATTGGATACTGACCCTTATTTTCGCGTAGTACCAGCAACTAGAGAAGAAGAAGCCATAGGAATAGCAGCTGGAGCCTACGCAGTTGGTAGACGTTCAGCAATATTTATGCAATCAAGTGGTCTGGGAAATTGCATTAATGCAATAGGCAGCCTTTGTATAGTTTGCAGACTACCGATTCCTATGTTTATAAATGTGAGAGGAGAATTGGGGGAATTCAACATCGCACAGGTGCCTATGGGCAGAGCAACTAGACCAGTATTAGATGCCATCGGGGTCAGGCACTACACACTAGAAAACTTAAACACCCTTTCAGATATGGTCGATGGTGCGTTGGACTTGTGTTATGCAAGTCGCGAACCCATAGCTTTGTGTCTATCACCCCTTTTACATAGAGGTAGCCTTGCATAGATTCGACGCCACAAAAGTAATCCTTAGACATATAGGTAATAGACCTATCGTGAGCAATTTGGGTCCTACCACAGATGAACTGTGGCACGCACAAGACCGGGCCCGGAATTTCTATACATGGGGATCTATGGGACTGTGTTCTTCTATGGCTCTTGGAATGGCCCTTTCATGCCCAGATACCGTCGTTGCATTAGACGGAGACGGATCATTACTAATGAATCTTGGCACCCTTGCCAGTATTGGAAGGGAAAATCCAGAAAATCTGATAATTATTGTCTGGGACAACGAAGAATGGGGCCAAACAGGTCATCAAGCCTCTCATACAGCTTTCGGCACTTCGCTCGACCAAGTGGCATCTGCATGCGGAATCAAAAATACCGCAAGAGTAGATAGTGAAGATGAATTAGAAGAAGCTTTTTGTCATGCTCTTGAAGCTCCAGGTCCGTGGTTAATACTGGCTAAAATTAAAGAAACCGAACATTTACCCTACGCGCCAATAGAACCGGAGATAACACTGCATCGGTTTAGGTCGACCTTCGAACAATCTCAAAATAACCCTCTGACCAAGCCTTGGATGAATTCCTCTAAAACTGCATGACAGACAATCCTTGTTACAGAGCTTTTCTAAATGAAGCACGTAAAAATAAGATTAACTGCCCATAAAACCCCCTTATATCAAAGGTAAACAAATGAATCATGGAATCATATCGGAAATTTTGGACGGAGTTCCGCAAGAGGAAAAAATAATGATCTTAAGCTCCAATTGTGCTCGTCTTTATGGAGTAAACTATTTTGCCTAATAACTCTGATACAAAAATCATTTCA
>Ga0209403_10006117_pt1 | contig 12313 bp, 10 predicted proteins | sample ArcticOcean_MG_C_8_FD_187440 | JGI IMG/M metagenome (GOLD analysis project Ga0209403, IMG submission 187440) | Marine microbial communities from western Arctic Ocean - ArcticOcean_MG_CB11_86 (SPAdes) (version 2) | ecosystem: Environmental > Aquatic > Marine > Oceanic | place: Arctic Ocean... | reverse complement strand
TAAAAGAGTTTCAGCAGCAACTAGAAATGGCAACTTTGTAGTTTCTGATGTTATATTGGCAGAAGATAAGATGCGAGAATTATCCCAACCGCCTATGTTTAGAATTTATAAAGATGATGAAGAGCTTGATTCGGCCCTAAGTAAAATTGGTTACTCTATTATTGATCCATCTACTATTTACAGTTGTAATATAAACAAAATTTCTACACTTAATTTGCCGTTGGTAACAGCCTTTACTGTTTGGCCACCTCTTCATTTAATGGAAGAAATTTGGTTAAGCGGTGGAATCGGTTTAGAGCGACTTGCAGTTATGGACAGGACAATGCATCCGAAAACGTCAATTTTAGGAAGAATTAACAATAAGGCTTCAGGGTGTGCTTTTGTTTCTACATACAAAAACATAGCTACTATACATGCTGTTCATGTGCTTCCCTCTTCTAGACGTTTAGGTTTGGGTAGGTATATGTTAATTGCCGCCGCTAATTGGGCAATGGAAAGAGGTTGTTTATATTTTTCTCTTATCTCATCAGATTCAAATGAAAAAGCAAAACAGCTTTATACAAAATTAGGGATGGAGCCTATAGGGCATTATCATTATCGAATTAAAACATAGGATATTAAATTTATGAAAAAAAACCAAAAGGTAATTGCTTTGGACTTGGCTCCGATGGACCCACTTCCAGAAAATGTAAAAAAATATTTTGATACATGTCTTGAAAAATTAGGAATTATTCCGAATGTTTTAAAGGCTTATTCCTTTGATGCTCACAAGCTAAATGCTTTTTCTGGTTTATATAACGATCTTATGTTGGGTCAGAGCGGCTTGTCAAAGTTAGAACGCGAAATGATAGCAGTTGTTGTTTCGTCAGTTAATAAATGCTTTTATTGTCTAGTAGCACACGGCTCAGCTGTTCGCGAACTATCCAGAAATCCAATTCTTGGAGAGATGTTAGTCATGAATTATAGAGTTGCAGAGCTCGACATGCGCCAAAGGCAAATACTTGATTTTTCAGTTAAAATGACAGAAAATAGCTATAAAATAGATGAAAGTGATCGACAAAAACTTCGAGAGGTTGGATTGCTAGATAGAGATATATGGGACATTGCAGCTGTTGCTAGCTTTTTTAATATGACGAACCGAATGGCCTCTGCCGTTGATATGCGCCCAAACGAAGAATATCACCAGATTAACAGATGAAGCTTATAGGTCTGTTCATAATTCTTTTACTTTTTGGGGTTACGGCAGCTTTCGCCCAGTTGGAGCTTTTATTGCCGGGTGTTTATCATGAAACTCATAAAGAAGAGCAGGGGTTTAGAACTTACCAATTACCATTGGGCCCTTTTCGTGATGGAAAAGTAAAAACGATCCGTGTTGAGGGTAAAGTTTTTAAAAGATCTTGGCGTTTAATTAGTGAAAATGATACGACTACAACGCTTATGGATAGTCTACGCAGGCAGATCGAAGCAGCTGAGTTTAAGTCGATATTTGACTGTGATACGGATCAGTGTGGAGGGTTCGATTTTAGGTTCTACGGGGAAATTTTTCTCGCCCCTAAAATGCATATTGATTTGGGTAATTACAAATTTTTATCCGCTGAACGTAAGGGGGGGAACGAGAGAGAATACTTAAGTCTGGTGGTAAGTAGAGGAGGCGATTCTTTGTTTATACAGCTTACCTTTATCGGTTCTCCAACCGAATTAAATTTGAAGACAAAGTCCTCTAACAAAGTTGCCGAATCAGTTTTAGACCCAAAAAATGCTTTAAAGGAAACGGTTGCAGAGCTCTTAGAAAAATATGGTTCAGCAATTTTATCTGATGTAGAGTTTGAGGTTGGATCTGGTGAACTCAAGGGAGAAGATTATTTGTCTTTGTCTGATCTTTCCCAATATCTTAGCTCTAATAAAAAAGCGAGTATAGTGCTTGTTGGACATACAGATTCGGAGGGAGACATAGACCGCAACATGGAGCTTTCAAAAGAAAGAGCTGATTCTGTGTCTATGTTGCTCATATCAAAATTCGGAGTTAATCCATCCCAGGTAAATGCATATGGTATAGGGCCCTTATCGCCCCGTGCTAGTAATTTTAATGCCAAGAGCAGGAATCTGAATCGGAGAGTCGAGGTTATATTATTAAATTCCAAATAACAAACATAATAGCTTTCGACATACCTTCTATTCGCTGGTTAAAGTGGGGAATTGATAATTGGCAAAAGGGAATAAAGAAGATATGCTAATCGATAAAAAAAAGAATTAAGTAAAGAAACCTATATAATGTTTGTGCACTCGACAATTGTTTAATTTTCTTAGGAAAGCTCTAATACGATAGATAGACGAAATGTTTCTGTATGCAAAAACGATCGATTAAGTAGTGTGAGGCAAGAAAGGAGGTTCCCATGAATTGGATAACAAATTATGTTCGCCCAACAATTAATTCCTTGTTCTCTCGTAGAGAGGTTCCAGAAAATCTTTGGTCTAAGTGCTCGGAATGCGGAACTATGCTTTTTCATCGAGAACTCACCGAAAATCTAAATGTTTGTACAAACTGTGATCATCATATGTCTTTTAAACCTCGGGATCGTTTCAGAGCATTTTTTGACGGAGGTATTTTCTCTGAAATTGAAGTCCCTATTCCGATAAGTGATCCATTAACTTTTAGGGATCAAAAAAAATACACGGATAGATTAAAGTCGGCTGTTAAAGAACTTGGAGAAAAAGAGGCTATGCTGGTTGCAGAAGGGGAGGTTATGCGTACCCCTATTGTGTGCGCATCTCAGGATTTTAGGTTTATGGCTGGCTCTATGGGAATGTACGTTGGAAACGCTATAATAAGTGCAGCAGAAAGAGCCGTAAATACTAAGCGGCCCTTAGTGCTTTTTTCTGCAGCTGGAGGAGCTAGGATGCAAGAGGGTATCTTAAGTTTAATGCAAATGCCGAGAACAACGGTTGCTGTTCAAATGTTGAAAGAAGCAGGTCTTCCATATATTGTTGTTTTAACTCACCCAACAACTGGAGGGGTTACAGCTTCATACGCAATGCTTGGTGATGTACAGATTGCAGAACCGAATGCCCTGATTTGTTTTGCAGGTCCTCGCGTTATTGAACAAACGATAAGGGAGAAATTACCAGGGGGGTTTCAACGAGCGGAGTATCTTCTCGACCATGGAATGCTAGATCGAGTTGTCCATAGAAAAAATTTAAGGGAAGAACTGGTTAGTATAATACGACTGTTGACTAGGCAGTCTAGAGCTATAAAAGCTGACCTTTCCCCCCCCAGTTTGATAAGTGACGTAGATAAAGAGCAAGTGGTTTAATGTTGGAACATACCTAAGTGGTAGGGCAGTCCAGTGACTTAATTCTTGAAAGAATTATGCGCTTACACCCAAAATTAATTGACCTTTCCCTTGATAGGGTCACGGATCTTTTAAAAGCTCTTTCTAACCCAGAGCAAAATCTTCCTCCAGTTATTCACGTGGCAGGCACTAATGGGAAGGGCTCAACCCAAGCTATGGTTCGTTCTGGATTAGAGGCAGTGGGTAAAAAAGTTCACGCCTATACGTCGCCCCACCTTGTAAGGTTTCATGAAAGAATTGTTGTTTCAGGAAATTTAATTTCTGAGAATAATTTAAGTCAAATACTGGATGAGTGTTATCACGCTAACTCTGGTAAACCGATAACATATTTTGAAATGACAACAGTAGCAGCAATTTTGGCTTTTAGTAGGGTCGAGGCAGATTATTGTGTTTTGGAGGTGGGATTAGGGGGTCGGCTGGATGCAACTAATATTATAGAAAAACCAAAAATATGTATAATAACCCCTATATCTTTGGATCATCAACAATTTTTGGGAAATACAGTTACAGAAATAGCATTTGAAAAGGCTGGAATTTTAAAAGAAGGGTGCCTTTGTGTAGTGTCTCCACAGACTAATGATGCTTTAATAATTATAAAAAGGGAGGCAGAAAAAACAGGTGCACAGTTAAAAATATTTGGAGAACATTGGGATGTTAGGTGTGAAAATAATTTCCTAAAATACGAAGATGAATCTCAAAGTATTAATTTACCAGTTCCTGCATTATTCGGAGCACACCAAATTGAAAATGCGGGGACGGCAATAACAGCCCTTCGTTACCTTAATACCCCCATCGATGGACTATTCGGAGCAATGGATAATGTGGTGTGGCCAGCTCGGATGCAACGTCTTAAAGTTGGGAAATTAGTAGAGATAAGCAGTGGTTTAGAGCTTTGGCTTGATGGTGGTCATAACCCCGCAGCTGGAGAGGCTCTTGCTGGGGTGTTAAGCATGCTCGAGATAAAGCCTACTTACTTAATATGTGGCATGCTAAGAACCAAAGATGTGTTGGGTTATATGCGGCCTTTAAAAAATTTAATACAAGAGCTATTCGCCGTTTCTATACCTAATGAGCCTTCTACATTAACGGCGCAAGAAACAGCATGGTTTGCCACCCGTTCCGACATTAAGGCTTCATCAACTCACAGTGTAGAAATTGCTGTTCAGACAATTGTTAAGCGGGGAGGTGATACGAGAATAATAATTTGTGGCTCGCTATATTTAGCCGGGTCAGTTTTACGGGATCACTCTTAAATTTAGAAGTTTTTACTCTTCAAGCTAAGATTTTACCCAATTTATAGATTGCATTTCTATTAACCTTGATATTGTCCGCTCAAATTCAAAGGAACCTTTTCCTTTTTTATAAAGCTTGCTGGGTTGACTTTGAGCTGAACAAATCAATTTAATTTTTGCTTCGTATAGTGTGTCGACTAAAACCACAAAGCGTTTGGCCTCATTTAAGTTAAGTGGGGACATAATAGGAATGTCTTCTAAAATCAAAATGCTTATAACTTTAGTAAGGGCTAAGTAGTCTACAGCACCGTACGCTTTTTCACATAAATCAGTAAACTTCATTCTTGCTACACCATTTTTAAAATTTGGGATAAGAAGATCTCTGCCTTTTACTCTTAATATGAGCCTTTCAGACACTCCACCTGATAGGGTGGTCCAAAGGTTTTCGACACCAAAGCTTGTTTCGCTATTAAGTGGATAAAAATATACAGATTGGCCCCCGAGTTTTATTTTTCTATGATCCATTGGTGAGCTTAATTTATGTACGGTAAGCTTATCTTCTATAAGTGAAATAAAGGGGAGAAATACATCTCGATTTAAACCATTCTTATAAAGATCCTTTGGAGGACGGTTTGATGTGGAAACAATAAATACGCCTTTTGAGATTAAACCCTGAAAGAGTCGACCAACAAGCATTGCATCGGTGATGTCTGTTATCTGCATTTCGTCAAAGCATAATAGGTTTATAGATTTATAGATTTTCTGAACAACGAAACTAAGTGGATCTGCCTCACTAGAGTTTCTAAAGGAAAAAAGATTGTCGTGGATTTCCTGCATAAAATTATGGAAGTGAACACGTCGCTTTTTCTTAATAAGTGTATGTTCGTAGAAAAGATCCATAAGCATAGATTTTCCTGAACCAACACTACCCCAAATATACAAACCGCTGGAGGGTAGCTTGGGTTTTCTGGACCCTGGAAGGTAGCCTAATCGACGATCCTTTTTTGTCAAACCGCTTGAAAGGTTGTCTAGGATTTGTAACGTTTCAATCTGATTTTCGTCAAATGTTAAATTACCAGAGTGTATTCTTTCTCTGTAAACTTTTGAAAGTGTCATAAAGCGTCTCTTTTTTTCATTTGTATTATCGAGGGCTCAAAAACTTTACGTTAGCCTAACAAGGTTATGATAAAATTGTAGGGAACCAATCCTCACGTAGCTTTTGTCCTTCTTTCATGTTGTGTCCGGGAAATGGGGGGGAGGTACGGCCAGGTCTTTCGGTATAACACGCATCATCCCCTACCCATCTTAAAGATAACGCGCGCCTTCTACTTGTGGCTTGATTTCCAGGAGCACCATGAACAGTTTTGTAATCAAATAAGACAACATCTCCAGGGTCCATTTCCCACTCTAAAATCTTATGTTTTTTTGGGTCATCTTCGGGGTTTGGAACTGGAATCCATTGATCATCTGATCTATAGAAGTCGCTGTTATCAGCCCAGCTTACCGGCTTAACAAGTTTTTCCCATTTATGGGAACCAGCAATAAATTGAATTTTTGATTTGTTTACTGGGTCCACAGGGATCCATAGGCTGACTGTTTGAGAGCCTTTAATAAAATAGTAAGGCGCATCTTGATGCCAAGGGGTTTCTTTCGGTGTTCCAGGTTCTTTTACCAGTACATGGTCATGAAAAAATTGTGCTGTTTTAGACTGCATAATTTCTGCGGCTATTTTGGCAGCGGGACTCTCCCGGATCAATTTTTCAAATTCAGGAATTTTTGTCCAGTTGCAATAGTCATCAAAGAAGCGTCCCTCACTTGTTGAATTCTCTGATGCATAAGTGCCAGGGTTTTTCAAATTGTATTCTATGCCAGACCGAATGATATCTACCCAATCTGTTAAGGCCCCTGAGATCATAGTAACGCCATTTTTCTTGAAATCAGAAATGTGTTCAGGCTTGATCATTGTTGCTCCATTTCTCAAAAATGTATTTGGCTGTTATGAGGTCGAGATGTGCGCCACCTCCGTTTTTTGCTATAGTAATATCACTATCAGATATTCTTTTAAATTTACTTAGATCATAAAAATCTGAAATAATATCTTTTTTTCTAATTACGCCAGCCTCCAGAGGAATCTTTAATTCCCCAATATGGTTTAGTGTGGTTTCGTAAGAATCCACAAAGATACGGCTCTTTTTTAATGCAAGATTGTCAACTTCCCGCATGTCTGCTTTATAAGCCCCAATTAAATCAAGATGTTGGCCAGGCTGTAACCATTTCCCCTTTATTAGAGGATCCTTTGACATCGTTGCTGAGCATATTATGTCTGCATTCTTAACTGCTTTTTTTAGATTTGGTTCAAATATAGCTCCGTAGGTTTTTTGAAACTTAAGTGCATTTTTAAAAGTTCTACCCCATACAAAAAAACTGGCTTTTGGGAATAGGCTACTGTAGGCATCAAGCATTGATGCGGATACTGTACCAGAACCAACCAATAGAATATTTTTTGAGTTTTTTCGGGCAAGTTTTTTTGTTGATAAAAGCGAATCCGCTGCTGTTTTCCATTTCGTCACTAAATGGAAGTCAATTATAGCCTCAAGCTCTCCTGATTTATCTGAGAAAAGACTGACAGCGCCGTTTATTGCTGGGCAGCCTTTTTCAGTATTCCCAGGAAATATCGTGGCTGTCTTTACAAGCTGACCGAGCCCATCAATCCAGGCTACCCGTGATAGAAGAGTGTCTTCGTACCTTGAAAGAACGACGTCTTTTATTTGTGCTTTTGGAAGTTTGTGGCCAGCGATTAAGGCATCTGTTAACTCGTTCCAGCTCATATGGCTATCAACGTCTGAAAAGTTGATATTTTTTATTACCACTTTCTTACCCCCATTTTGAATTATAAAACTTATGGTTAGTACTAGTGTACGACAATGACTATTCTAAGCAACACGATAAAAGCTTTACATAAATAATTAGCTTTGTTCTATTTGTAGATTTTGAATAAACACATTTGAGTTTTTTGTGCTAATAAGTCGATAGTGGTCTTACACTATTATTTACCGGGTGTTAGCTGTTCGCGTAAAAGTGCTACAGGGTGTGCTCGAAGGGATAAACGTATGGATGCATAATCTTCAGCAACTTGTTCTCCTAGGCTCATCTCAGGTGGAAGGTAAGTTTCTATCTCATTTAAGGCCTCTCCTTCTAGATTCCGTTCAAATAGCGGAAGAGGCTTGGTGCCAGAAATTGCTCTGGCAGCCCATACAGCATTTCGCCGATTTAAACCTATATCAATAAAAACATCTGCTTCAGCTAATTGAGATAGTATGTAAGGAGCAGTTCCTGCACGACGCCATATGTCTTCTATGGTTAAGTAACCATTACCTCGAGCACCTATAATCCAACTAACTTCCTCTTCACGCATGGATTTTATATGGCAAAACCCCAGTCGTAATGCGAGCTCACCTTTTCCGTCTTGCTCTAGTGTGTTGTGCCAGTAACTATAATTTATAGAGATTGGCCGTACTTCAATGTTATGCTCCAGAGCGTCACGAATAATTTGTGCAGGAGCATAAAAACCCATGGGTTGAGAATTTAATAAAGCACAGGAAAATATGGCTGGATAGTGACATTTTAACCATGCTGAAGCGTAAACTAAAAGTGCAAAACTTGCTGCATGACTTTCTGGAAACCCATAGCTTCCAAAGCCTTCTATTTGTGAGAAGCAACGGTTAGAGAATTCTTTATCATAGCCATTGGAAAGCATGCCTTTTATAAACTGATCATGAAAGTCACTTACTGCGCCATTTTTTTTAAAGGTAGCGAGCGAACGACGTAGGCGATCGGCCTCTTCGGGGGTAAACCCGGCCCCAATAATAGCTATTTGCATTGCCTGCTCTTGAAATAAAGGAACGCCTAGAGTTTTACTTAAAACCTCACCCAGTTTATCAGAAGGGAAAGTTATAGCCTCTTCTCCATTACGGCGTTTTAAAAAGGGATGAACCATATCTCCCTGAATGGGTCCTGGACGAACAATTGCAACCTCTATAACAAGATCGTAAAAACATCGAGGTCTCATTCTTGGAAGAAAATTCATTTGAGCACGGCTTTCTACCTGAAATACACCTAAACTATCGGCTTTGCTAAGCATTTCGTAGGTAGATTTGTCCTCAGGAGGAATAGTCGCTAAGCTATAGTCTAATTGATGGTAACTCTTAATTAATGTGAAAGCTTTTTGTATACAGCTCAGCATTCCGAGAGATAAGATGTCAACTTTAAGGATGCCAAGCGTATCTAAGTCATCCTTGTCCCAGCAAATAACTGTTCTTCCAGTCATAGTCGCATTTTCTATTGGGATTAGTTCATCTAGACGGCTATCGGTTATAATAAATCCACCAACATGTTGTGATAGGTGACGTGGAAAGCCTTGAATTTCGTCCACAAGTTTTAATGTAAGGGCCAATCGGTTATCTAACGGATCTAGGCCAACTTCTTTAATTCTATCAAAGTTAATATCCTTTGAAGATCCAAACCCCCATATTTGGGAATTAATAGAGGTAATTATATTTTTAGATAGCCCCATTGCCTTCCCTACTTCGCGTACTGCTTGCTTTCCTCGATAGTGTATAACAGTCGCACACAGGCCCGCTCTATGGCGACCGTATTTTTTATATATATACTGTATGACCTCTTCCCGACGAACATGTTCAAAGTCGACATCAATATCTGGTGGTTCATTTCTGGCTTCAGATACAAACCTCTCGAAGACCATGGCACCGATTTCGGGGCTTACTGATGTTATACCAAGGCAATAGCATACCACAGAGTTGGCAGCAGAACCCCGGCCTTGGCATAATATATTTTGGGAACGTGCAAAGGTTACAATGTCATTAACAGTAAGAAAATAAGATTCATATTTAAGTTTAAAGATGAGCTCTAATTCATGCCTTAACATTTTTTCTGTTTTTTTACTTACTCCGTCTGGATACCGCCACTTTAGACCTTGATAGGTTAAAGTTTTCAATCTTTGGGCCGCTGATTCTCCCTGGCACACCTCAGAGGGATAGTCTTGTATTAGCTCTTTGAGAGAAAAATGACATAAATCTGCAATTTCTCCGGATCGATATACGGCATCTTCGAACCCTTTAAAAAGAGACAAGATTTCAGATTGGTTTCTTAGGCGCTTTTCTGCATTTGTTTGAGCCGCATAACCCAGTTTTTCAATATGAAGGTTTTTTCTTATACAGGTTAAGATATCTGTAAGCCGCCTACGACTTCCAGAATGCATTAACGGTGAACCAGATGCTACAGCTGGAATATTTAGATGTTTTGCAATTTTAGAAAAATGTGTAAATCTCTTTTTATCATTCCCATCGTAAAGGGGGCTCATCAAAAAAAAAGTTTTTTTTCTAAGGACCTTTAATATTTTACCTACCCCTAGTTCCCAAATGTTAGGATTGGATCCTATTTTATGAGCTTCTTTTGTTGGATGTATTAATAATATTAGATTTTTTCCAAATTCAAGAACATCGTCTGTGTCTAAAATACAGCCGCCTTTCGGTGCGGAAAGACAACCTTTTGAGATAAGCCGAGATAGGTTCCCCCACCCAACCCTGTCTTGGGCTAAGATTGTTATAATTATATTGTTTTTTAAAATTAGCTTTGCTCCTGGAATTAAGCGTGGGGTATTATGTGTTTGTTTTTTGCTAATTTTACTTTCTTTAAATGCATATTTTATGTCCAAACAGGCCTTGTGTGCTTTTACAATTCCAGAAACAGAGTTTTCATCTGCAATAGCAAATGCTTCCATTCCAATTTCTGCCACACGATTTGCATATTCTTCAGGATGAGAGCCTCCTTTAAGAAATGTAAAGTTTGAAGTAATATTTAATTCTATAAATTTCATTATTAAAATAATATGTTCTTGTTTTGTTCTATAAAAGATATCTTAGTTATATTTAACTAAGTCAAGGGTTTTAAGTTAAGTCTTCTCTTTGCTAACAGTGTGATTTGAGGTAAAAGGATCGGATGGTTAAAGAAAAAAAAAGAAATTATAAAGCTTCACTTAAAAGTTACATATCAAGATTTTTTTTATGGATATTATGGGGTCTGCTAATATTAGTGGCGTTATTATTCGCTATAATAGCAGTTTATAAATTCGTGAATCCTTCAAAAACAATTTATATTTTAACTGAAGGTAGAAGACTTAAAAATCTAACATACGAGTGGAGAGATATTGAGCAAATATCGCCTAATGTTTCTCGGGCGATTGTTGCGGCTGAGGACGCAAATTTTTGTAACCATTGGGGTTTTGATATTCCTGCGATACGTTTGGCTATAGAAAATGGTGGTAGTGTAGGTGCCTCTACAATTTCGCAACAAACAGTAAAAAATGTTTTCCTTTGGCAGGGACGCAGTTGGCCGAGAAAAGCGTTAGAGGCGATTATTACACCTTTAGTCGAAGCTATTTGGAGCAAGAAGAGAATACTAGAGATTTATATGAATATAGCTGAATTTGATGAAGGGGTTTTTGGTATAGCTACTGCTTCTATGTGGTATTTTGGAGTTGATGCAAAAAATCTTTCTTTAGAGCAGTCTAGTTTGCTGGCAGCAACTTTGCCAAATCCAAAGAATTACTCTGCTAGAATTCCGACATCTTATTTGAAAGAAAGAGCAAAAAGAATTTCGTCTGGAGCTGTTATAATTCGTTTAGACGGACGTTCGACTTGCTTTGAAGGGTAACTATCTTATACATCTATTTATAAAATGTACTAATAAAAATAACTTATGGAATAGCTATGAACCGTCTGTATCATTTTCCTTTGTCACCATTCTGTAGAAAGGTGAGACTGGTTTTAGCAGAAAAAAAAGTTGAGGTGGAGCTTATCTATGAGCATTATTGGAAACGGTCTATAGAGTTAACCAACCGAAATCCGGCGGGGAAAGTACCTATTTTAAGAATTAATGGTTTAACGTTAAGTGATAGCCAAGCTATATGTGAGTATTTAGAGGAAACAATAACTGATTTTCCTCTAATGCCAGAAGAACCACAAGACAGGGCAGAAGTTAGGCGGTTGATTTTTTGGTTTGATGATAAATTTCATCGTGAAGTAACCTCTAACCTATTATATGAAAGAATTACTAAGAAAATAATTGGTTTAGGGTATCCTGAGAGTAAGAATATAAAGCTTGGATCAGATAAAATAAAAAATCATTTGGATTATATTGGATCCCTTTTAGAAGAACGTAAATGGCTTGCAGGAAAAGTTTTAACGTTAGCTGATTTTACTGCGGCAGCACATTTATCTTGTTTGGACTATACTTCTGATGTTGATTGGAATAGAAATATTAATGTTAAAGACTGGTATGCTAAAATAAAGTCTAGACCAGCCTTCCGATCAATTTTAGCAGATCAGATTTCCGGTTTTCCACCCCCATCTCATTATACGGATCTTGATTTTTGACCCTAAAAGAAGAACTATATAAATACGCCCTGTCCGAGGGTTTTGCTAAAATTGGGACTTGTAAACCAGATTCTATTTCTGGTTCTGAAAACGGATTGAGAACTTTTATAAAAAAAGGTTTTCATGGACAAATGAGCTGGATGGAAGATAAACTTGAACGAAGATTAAGTCTAAAAAAAATCTGGCCAGAAGCTAAGTCAGTTATAATGATGGCAGATCTTTACACCCCGAATTATGATCCAATGGAGCTTCAGTGTAAGCCAGATAGAGGGATGAT
>Ga0209403_10006111_pt1 | contig 12323 bp, 15 predicted proteins | sample ArcticOcean_MG_C_8_FD_187440 | JGI IMG/M metagenome (GOLD analysis project Ga0209403, IMG submission 187440) | Marine microbial communities from western Arctic Ocean - ArcticOcean_MG_CB11_86 (SPAdes) (version 2) | ecosystem: Environmental > Aquatic > Marine > Oceanic | place: Arctic Ocean... | reverse complement strand
ATTTTTTTTTTTTAAAAAAGAAGAAAAGAAAAAAATAATTTAAAAATAATTTATTAGTAATAATTAATTGATAAATGTTGGGAGAAAATAATCTAAGTGAAAGTGATTTAAGAGGATCCATTGCGAATATTCATTATAGGAGTGTTGATAAGAGTAGATGTTCACTTTGCCCGTGTGATCCGTGTCATGCACTATCTCTATGTAATTCACAATGTTTTATACCATGTCTTGGTTGCTGTTTAATTGCTACATTTTATCTATCAAGTTGTGCTTTATCCTTTTATATCGGACACGTATACGATCAAGGTAATTGTAATTCAACCTTATTCGATGAATTATAGTTTTTTTTATATTATATATATTTTAAATTTGAATTAATTATTTTTAAAAATAATTTTTAAAAATTATAAATATAAAATGTTATCAAGAAATTTATTAAAAAGGACTTTCTCCTTAAATTCTTCCCTTCCATGTTTTTATCATTCAAATGTGATTGATCATTATGAAAATCCAAGGAATGTTGGATCTCTTAATAAGACAGATCTAGATATAGGGACTGGATTCGTCGGTGCTCCAGCATGTGGAGATGTTATGAAACTTCAGATTCGTGTTGATGAAAATGGAACGATTATTGAAAGTAAGTTTAAAACATTTGGTTGTGGTTCAGCAATTGCATCATCATCATTTGCTACGGAATGGATTAAAGGAAAACATATTGATCAAGCTAGTTCATTAAATAATAAGGAAATAGCAAAAGAACTAAATTTACCACCTGTTAAATTACACTGTAGTATTCTTGCGGAAGATGCCATCAAGGGGGCAATAAAAGATTATAAAGATAAGAATAATATTTTATTATTAAAGAATGAATTCTGAACCCCAAATTATTCACTATTATCATGATGTTCCTTCGTATGCGTATATTATCGATATTCTGAACAATGAATATGATGAATTACTTTGTAATTATAGTGAATTAAGTAGTGAATTTAATACTTACAAAAGGGATTATCCTTTAAGAATAATTAATAAAGAACCTAATACGAATCAAAATACCGTATTAATTCTTTTTATGGTAATGATGTTCCTTGAAATGTTTATTATCATTTGTTACGTATAACTAATTTTATTATTTACACCTTTGAACATTTTAAACACCTGTATAATTTTAAATTTGATTTATTAATTTGGAAAGGCATAAAAATATGAATCACACTATGATCGGTGTGCCCCGCTTGATTGAGTCAGATGAAGATATTATTAAATTTATGTCAATTGGATTAAGTAGTATCATTGAAAATGTATGCGAGATATATGAAGATGAAGATAAAGATGAAGAAGATGAAGATGAAGATGATGAAGATGAAGAATCAGATAAAGATGATGAAGAAGAAGATGATTTTCAAGATATTTATAATAATAGTAATGTTTTAATAAAAGTTGTTGATATTTGGTTATCATCTAAAGAAGATCTTAGTAATGAACAAGAAGAAGAAATTGAAAGATTAACAGATGAAAATAATTCTTTATACATTTATATTGATAAATTATTATTATATATTGATGATATGAATAAAGGGAACGTATATGATCCTCCGAAAAATACTACATGTAAAGATGGTAGTTTAGATATGAGATTGATAGAAAATAAAGGGAAACAAAAGATACCATATGAAAAACAAATAATAGGAAATACTCATAATAGTTATATTTCTCACCCTAGGTGTAAATTATGTAAGATGTCAATATGTGGTCGTTGTGTAAAACACGGTGGATAATAATTTCAGAAATAAAGTTTAATAAATTTTTGAACCCAATAATATCAGGAGTAGGCGTTTTAAATGTTCAAAGGTGTAAAAAAATAAAATAAGAATACTATTTAAAATGCTGGATTATCTGTGGGTTGTTGTCGCGGGTGGTATTGCTGCTTTTACGACTGCTATGGGGATTGGAGCAAATGATGTTGGTAACGCATTCGCAAGTTCTATCGGTTCGAAAGCACTCACAGTTAAAAGTGCTGTTGCGATTGCGAGTGTATTCGAATGTGCTGGTGCTATTTTAATGGGATCACACGTTACAAAAACAATCAGAAAAGGTATTGCTGATTACGAGTGTTTTGAAGATACTCCGGAATTATTCATATATGGTTGTTTTTGTGTCCTCGTATCCGTGGGAGGTTGGTTATTCTTAGCATCTTATTTAGAAATGCCGGTTTCAACAACCCATTCATGTGTAGGTGGTATGATAGGTATGACAATCATTACAAGTGGCCCCGAATGCGTCATTTGGTATCAAGCAATTGATTCGTTCCCTTGGATCGGTGGCGTTTCTGGGATTGTTATTTCATGGTTCATATCACCCATTTTTTCAGCATTTATATCAGGATTCATATTTTATATTACGAGACTAACCGTTCTAAGAAGAGAACATAGTTTTGATAAATCATATTATCTAATGCCAGTTCTAATCGGTTTCACAGTGATGCTCAATACTTTCTTTATCATTTATAAAGGTGGAAAAGGTATTGGATTAGATGATTTATCTGCGGTAACATCACTCATTATTGCACTAAGTATTGGTTCTTTCTCAGGTTTAATATTGATACCATTTATTCCTAGAATGAAGGAAAGAGTGAACCGAATCTGTGATAATCGCAACCTTGAAAATGAAAGAACTATTTGTATTGAACAACTAACTATTGATGATAATAATGATAATGATAATGATAATGGAAAAAAATCAAGTTGTATAAAAAATATTAAAAATAACCTTAATTATGATGTTGATCTTATTAAAAAAGATGATAAAGTAAAAAAAATCCACGATAATGCTGAAAAATTTAATGAAAAAACAGAAGAAAGTTTTAAATATCTCCAAATATTCACTGCGATATGCGATTCATTTAGTCATGGAGCGAATGATGTTGCAAACGCGATAGGTCCATATGCGGCAATCGTAAGTGTTTACTTGAATGATGGTGAAATGAATCATGAAATTACGATGGATGAATATGCCTATAGTATCTTAGCACTCGGGGGAGTGGGAATCTCACTAGGTTTGTTCTTATATGGATACAAGATTATCAAAGCAATCGGTGTGAAATTATGTTGTATTACACCCAGTCGCGGATTCTCGATAGAATTAGGATCAGCCGTAGTTGTTATCATAGGTAGTCGTTTTGGGATTCCATTATCAACCACCCATTGCCAAGTTGGTGCAACGATTGGTGTAGCTTCATTAGAAAATATGAAGACATGTTCAGGTATTAATTGGTCTATCGCATATAAAGTATTTTTTGGTTGGATGATAACATTAATTGTCGTAGGAGGTACAACCGCATTATTAATCGCACAAGGTATTTATGCTCCTTCAAAATATTTAGATGAATGCTCCATCATTCATAATCTTACGGATAGTTCTGATGGATTATAAATTCATTCTCTTTTCTATAATTTTTTTCTATTATTTTTTCATTTTTCTTAATTATTTTAAAAATATTATCTTTACTTCTAGTATTACTTATCCATGGATCATAAGTATAAGAAATTGTTCCTGATTCAAACTTCGGCTTGTATTGCGGAAACTACGACCTATCCGATTGATTACATCAAAACATTAATTCAAGTGAATCAATCAAAACAAACTTTTCGAACGACCCTATCAAATATATCTTTGTCCGATAATAAATTACAAGTATATAATGGTCTTAAACCTGCTCTACTAAGACATTGTATCTATACGATGCTAAGGATCAATATTTATGAAAGTCTAAGAGATTATAATAATTCAAGAGAGAATGAAAATAAGAATAATTTATCAATAAAATTTTTAATGGGTGGAGTAAGTGGAGGAGTTTCTCAACTCATCGCGAGTCCATGTGATTTACTAAAAATAAGATATATTACCGATCTAAAAAATAATAAAAAAAATAATAAGATAAAAAATAATACTTCATTATTGAATACGACGAGAAACATTTACCATGAAAGAGGTTTAAGAGGCTTATGGAAAGGTGTTACTCCTAATGTATCAAGAGCAGTATTAGTTAATCTCGGAGAATTAGCAACCTATGATATCGCAAAACAAAAGATAAAAAAAACATTAAATCTAAATGAAGGTGTGCCTCTTCATGTATTATCGAGTGGTTGCTCTGGTTTAGTGGCATCATTATGTTGTACACCTGCTGATGTAGTTAAATCACGTATGATGCAAGTCAATAGTCCCTATAGTGGTATCATAAATTGTATTAGCACAACGGTTCGGAAAGAAGGTGTTATCTCTCTATACAAAGGATTCTTTCCAATATGGTTCAGATTAGCACCTTGGCAATTAATTTTCTGGGTTTCTTATGAAAAACTTCGTATTTGTTCAGGAATTGAATCTTTTTAAAAATTAATAAAATAATTATAATAATTATACTTAATAAAATGATTACTTTAAATGAAATAAAAGGAGATTTTTCATTAAATGCTACAATTGTAAGGGCATTAGGATTAATATTATTTAAATTTATTCATCCATTTCCAGCATCTATTCTTAATGAAATGATAGATTTGCTTGATACACCTCTATCTCCGAAAATAAAAGATAAAATAACTAAAAATAATTTCAAATATCAGTTTCCAGATAAAATACTTGATTTTATCTTATATGGATTTTGGTTAATGATACCAATCATACAAAAAAAATGGTTTTCTCCATTACTTATTACTGCGATGATATTTAGATCAATTGGATTATATTATTTCTTAACAACTAAACAAGAAAGTTATTTCACTAAATTTCCGAATTTCTTTATATACTGGTTTTTTCTATTATATGGATTAGAATACTTTGATATTAATGTGTCTAAGAATATTTTAATAATATTATTAATAATATCTTTTATACTTAAAATATTACATGAACATTTACTAAGAGGAAAATATAACTATTTATTAAAGGAATCTACAATAATAAGAAAAGAAATACTAAAAAAAATAAATTTATCATATTTAAATTATTATATTCTAATTATTATCCTTACATTTATACTATTCTGGAAAATTCTTCCCTCCAAAAATTTATTTAATCCATTTATTTAAAAGTTTATCGTTTAAGATTTAAGACGTCTATTCTATCTTTTATACTATTACAATATGCTTTAATTTCATATAAAATATTAATGTTATGATTATTCGTTCTATATCCTTCTTTAATAAGATTCATTAATTTAATTTCATTATATATACCAAAAAATCCACCAGGATAAGGTTCTATTTCATTAACTACAAATTTATTTTCATTCCATAAAATATCAACTCTTAATAAAGGTATATTATCACTTATTTTTTCTGCTAATTTAAATATATCTTCTTTAAAAGAAGGTAGCTTTATTTTATTTTTATTATAAAAATTGTAAATATTAAAATTAGCATCTATATATGCAATTTTTTCATTATGATTTATTCTCCAATTACATAACTGAACTTTACCCCAAATACATAAACACTTCCATTCATTTACCCCATTTATATCTAAATTTTCTTGAATTATAATTCCTGGTTTTATATTATCATATTTGTATGCTTTTTTATGAATATTTTTTGTTATTTTATCTTGTATTTCACTACCAATTACTTTTTTGTTATCTAATACATTTATACCATTTTTTATAATATAACAAAGATTATTATCAGATAAATGCGATGGTTTTATAACAAATGGTATGTTCTTATTTAGAAAATAATCAATTTTATCCTGAATATTAAAATTTTCATTTGAATAATAATATAATTTAGGAATAGGTATGTTGTTTTTTTTTAAGAATTCATATAATATTATTTTATCCATAAATGGATAATTAATATTTTGAGTCTGTATATAGGTTATATAAGATCTAATTGAAATAAATGAACATATTATTTCTGGATTTAAATTAAATTTATCATAAATTATATCTTTTTTTAATTTATTATATTTTATTATTGGAAACCTATTTATGTAAAATAAAATTATTAAAAATATTATAATAATTAAAATTATTTTATATATATTCATTTATATTATCTATTTTAAAAAAAAAAAATGAATTAAATATAATTATATTTAGTTCCATTATGGTTATGGTTATGGTTATGGTTATGGTTATTATTTGCATTATTAATAAGCACAACAGAAATTCAAAAATAGTTAAATTTATTGTCGGTTCCTTTCCCTTAACTCAGCAATTTCTAACATTCTAGGTTCTGTTCTGTGGCAGGTGCAATTTATTTGACAATTACATGCATAATATGTGAAAATAGGATCTTCATTACCACTTTCTCTATCTCTATTTTGAAAATAACGCAGTCTATCTTGTAGTCTTTCACATTCGTTTTCCCAAAACCTTTTCCCCTCTTCAGACGCATCATATTGGTGTCTTAAATTGCACATTTCACCGTCTCTTTCTGACAATTCTCTTTCTAATTCTTCCATACTTTCTCTTTGTTCTTCTATTTCTTCACTTTGTCTTTGAACTGTACTCATTATCTGATTTATTCCTATGATTTTATTTTGAATTTAAATTTTAGTTAAAAATAAAAAATTTGAATTAATTTATGAAAAATTATAATTATAAAAAAAGAAAAAGAATAAAATGTCTTATGAAAATGAGAAATATATAACTAATCCTGAAAATCTAAAAGAAACAATTGATAAGTATGGTGTTGCGATTATCCCGAATGTTCTTAATGAAGAAGAACTAGTATCGATGAGGACCGGGATGTGGGATTATTTAGAAGGGGTTACTCAAGCATTTGACATACCAATTGATCGTAATAATCCTAAGACGTGGGTTGAATATCTTAAGATGTATCCTAAACATTCAATGCTTCTCCAGAACTATAGTGTAGGTCATTCACAATTTGTTTGGGATATTCGACAGAATCCTAGAGTAATTGATATTTTCTCTAAACTATGGGAAACAGATCCTGAAGATCTTTTAACCAGTTTTGATGGAGCCTCATTTCACTTTCCACCAGAAGAAACGAATCGGGGGTGGTACAGGAATACATGGTATCATACGGACCAAAGTTATTTAAGACCTGGGTTTGAATGTCTTCAGAGTTGGGTTACGGCATACGATGTTGATGAAGGAGATGCAACGTTGGCATTTATGGAGAAAAGTAATGTTTACCATGAAGAATTTCAAAAAGAATTCTCAGTTCAAGATAAAAGTGATTGGTATAAACATACAATTGAAGAACAAATATTTTATGAAGAAAAAGGATGTGAAGAAAAAAGGATTAAATGTTCGGCAGGTTCAATGGTATTTTGGGATAGTCGGACAATTCATTGTGGAACAGAAGCAGTTAAGAAAAGAGGTGAAAAGAACATACGGAATGTTGTTTATGTTTGTATGACTCCTAGACATCTAGCAACTGATGCTTTCCTTAGGAAGAAGAAAAAAGCATTTAATGAGTTAAGGATGACAAGTCACTGGCCTCATAAACCAAAATTATTCGCAGTGAATCCAAAGACATACGGCGGACCGTTGCCCTGTGTTACGCCGATTAAAAGTCCTAAACTATCTGAACTAGGTTTAAAAGTTGCTGGGTTTTAGATTCAATTATCTTTTTAAATACTTAGCCATTTACTTTTAAATTTGAATTTAATAATATTTAATAGTATTTGAAAAGATAATTGAATCTAATATATATAATCTATTCTTTAATAAATAATGAGCACAGTTACAGCGAAGATTGACGATGCTTATATGTTATATATCCTATCTAATAAGGATATAGGTAAAGCATGCTCATTGACAAAAATATCACCAGTAACAATGCAGAAATATATCACGATCAAAGAACATTTAGACATTACTTTATTTGATAATTTAGATAAAAAAGGGAAAGATAAATTAATGTTGGGTTTTGCTTTATATCTCTGTAAGAATGTTCTAAATCCTGAAATCCAAATCACATTATATCCTGATATTATGAAACTCCCTGCTCCAGGGCGGATTCCTAAATTAAATGATTCTAATACTTGCCTAATTTGCGCAGATACGAATATTAATTTTGAAATACTCCCATGCTGTAATGCTCCTATCTGTGAATCTTGCCTAGCTTCAACAATAGAAACCTCTATTAACGATTTAGCTTTTCAACCTACGAAATGTCCCTTTTGTAATGTAACTTTCGATTATTCATTTATCAAATGGTTCTTTAAAAATATGTATTCCTCTTATGATGAATGGAGGAGATCAAAAGAATATATTCAATCTAGAAAGTTCAGCAAAAGATACAATACAAACTTATATTATAAATTTCATAATCTCATAGGATTATTGAAAAGATTGAAAGGATATGATGGAGAAGACTTACAATTATTAATGGATGAAGATAAATATTATGGACCATGCTATCAATGTTCTCCTTTGGTAAGTAACACTTATACGCAGAGAGAAGAATTTGAAGGTCTTCGAATAAGTTCTGTAGATAAACAATGTGTGAATGGGGAAGGAGAAATCGTATTATTACAACCCAAAATGTTTCAATGTAATTCATGTAAAAACAATGAAAAAAATATAATTATTAAAAAATGCCCTCATTGTGGAATTAAAACACTGAAACCAGAAGGTTGTAATTATGTCATTTGTGGAGATCATAATTGGTGCTTTATCTGTAATGAAAGATTAGAAAGTAATCATAATGGTCACAATGTCCATTACTGGATGGGAAAAGGGACTAGTGCCTGGTCTAATAAATGTAGGAAATCAGAGAACCATCATGCCCCCACTTTTATCCTTGAAAAATGTAATTGCTATTCATGTAGAGGTAAACACTCATTTTGTCGTAATTTAGATTGTATGAATAGGTCTGCTGGTCAATATTGTAGTCCAGCCTGTAGATAATTATTAATTCATTCGCTTGCTTCGCTTGCTTCGCTTAAATAAATTTGAATTTAGAACAATCCTTTTTTAAAGCGAATCAATTGGAAAAAGGTCTTTAGAATGAGTTGGCGAAATGAAACATGTGGGAACTGGTCCTGTAATAACTCCAAAAGTAATAAGAAATCGGGGTTTTGTAAAAACCACTATGAAGTATATAAAGATTTAATATATTCTGGTATGGATCATAACGAGGCAGATATGTGTGTTGGAAGCGATGATTCACATAACTATCCTCAACAATGTCGTTTATCAAAATGGAGTGAAGGTGAGATGATAAAAGGGTGGAACCCGCGGGATCACTGTAATCATAAAATGGCTCGGGGAATAGGATTATGTAATAAACATCTTTTGATGTGTTCAAGACATTGTCACGATACCAATATAAATATTCTTGAATTTATAGATACAAAAGAATCAGAAGTAAATAAATCAGTAAGCGAAGCGGAGAATGCTCACGCAGAAAAGGAGGAGGTGTGGATGCGTCAATACGCAGAGAAACGTGCTCGTGAAGAGGCCTCTAAACGCGAAGAGACTAGGAAGGCGACCGAGAAAGCGCGTGCTCGTGAAGAGGCCTCTAAACGCGAAGAGACTAGGAAGGCGGCCGAGAAAGAGCGTGCTGAATGGGCCTCTAAACGCGAAGAGACTAGGAAGGCGGCCGAGAAAGAGCGTTTTGATCCACCAAGCGAATACTATACTGATCCGGATGGTATCCGTGTAAGCGGTGGTCCTCGGGTTGATCCTGAGATCGCCCGGAAGCAGAAAGAACGCGTCCAAGAACTACGACGGGTCCAGATGAAGAAAGAATCTGATGCTCGGGAAATGGCCGAGGTGCAGAAGCGTGTCGATCGGGAAGTAGACCTGTGGTCCCAATCTAAAGATCTCTTAACAATGTTACGCACGTTTAATCATATCTTACCAGGTTTCCCGGTAATTCAAATGGATTGCAGTGTGAAAAAAGCCTATATGAATGCTCTACGCATGGTACATCCTGATAAGATTGACCAAAATGCGAGTGTTGAGACTAAGGCGACTGCGCAGCGAGTCTTCACCAAGTTGCGGGAGAACAAACCATAGATCCAATAGTTCCTTTCCGTGCTTCTTATTCATTGCTTCGGTTGCTTCGCTAAATAAAAAAAATTTGAAAGTACCAATTGTACTATTGTAAAGATAAAACAATGATGGGATGCAAAGCCCGGCGTTGTATTCGCAATCCGGAGCTTCATTATGAGGGCGCAGCTCTCCTGATTCAACACGGGGAGTACAATGATTTTCAAAGGTGCTCTGAAACAGTTTATGAAGATGGTTTTTGTGAATCATGTTATGGACCCGCAAAACGCTCGCCTTGGAAGTTCCAAGGTAGCCAATGGGAAAGAGACGGCATCCACGGACAACCGTATCATTTCCCACACCATACAGGGACGGTAAGACGTAAACAGTGGGTTGAGATGATATACACCCTTCATCCCCATATACGACCTCCTGTCCCGGAAGATCCTGAAGATCCTGAAGAACCTGAAGAACCTGTCACAGAAGAACCTGTCCCAGAAGAAGAGGAAGAACCTGTCACAGAAGAACCTGTCACAGAAGAAGTATCATCAGAAGAGAAAATAGCGAAAGTATTGATTTGGCTAGATAATAACGCTGAAAAAATTAATTATAAATTGGGTTCAGAATTAAAAGAACTACTTTCTTGAAGGTAGTTTTAAATGTATTCATATGAAATTCTTTCTTAAAAATTTGATTTATTATTTTTTTTTTTAAATAAATAAAATTAATGAAAGATGATTTCTAATAAATGTCATATCTGTTTGGAAGATATGATAAACATGCCAAACAGGAATAAGAAAACTTGCTGTTCATCAAAAGCTTATATTTGTAACAAATGCTTGGATGAGTTACTTGAGAATAAAGAGACTACAAAATGTCCAATTTGTAGAGGGCCACCCCCAATGATAGAAGATATAGAATCACAAGAGACTACTAATAATCGGATAATTGAAATAAGACACGGGAGAAATCCTAGTTTATTAATTGGGAATAAATTAGAATGCAATACTCTACTAAATATTTTTGGATTATTATTCCTTTTAACACTCGTAGGATTTATTGTATTTAATATATGTCTTTTCTTTAGTGTTGATTCATTGGAGGAACAAGATGAAGAACTTAAATATCTAATGGTTTTCCCAATATTTTGGATACTACAACCCTTCATAGGTCTCGTGACTACGATGTTATCATTAATCATTTATTTAAATTGTTGTCAATGTTTTCATTAATTAATTAATTATTTAAAATGATTTTAATTAATTATTTAAAAAATGATTCTCTTGGATGGGAAAAAAGTTTCTGAAGAAATTCAATTATCCTTGAAATGTAGGGTTGATTCATTAGTAGAACAAAATATTACACCTGGGTTAGGTGTGGTTCTAGTAGGGAATAGAGAGGATAGTATGAAATATGTGAAGGCTAAAAGGAAAGTTTGTAGGGGTCTAGGAATACATTTTTTTTTAAAAGAATTTGATGAAAATGTTTCTGAGGATGAATTCATAAATGAAATTGAAAAAATAAACAATAATTCAAACATTCACGGAATTTTAGTTCAACTTCCTTTACCAACGAATTTAAATAAAGAAAAAATAGTAAATACAATTTCTGTAAATAAAGATGTTGATGGTTTTCATATTATAAACGCTGGAAAATTATTTTTGAATCATGAGAAACAATTCGTCCCCTGTACACCACTCGGTTGTATGGAATTAATTGATTATTATGGAATAGATACCGAAGGATTAAACATTACGATAATAGGTTCTAGTGATATTGTTGGATTACCTTTATCAATGATGTTATTACAAAGAGGTGCTACGGTTACTATATGTCATATTAGAACAAAAGATGTGAAACAACATACAAAAAATGCTGATTTAGTGGTTTCATGTTGTGGTGTTCCTCATTTAGTTAAAAATGATTGGTTAAAAGAAGATGTAATTGTAATTGATATAGGGATGAATATGCTAGATGGGAAGTTGGTCGGTGATGTTGATTTTTTATCAGTAAAAGATAAATGCCAATATATCACACCTGTTCCAGGAGGTGTTGGTCCTATGACAATTGCGATGTTAGTAAAACAAGTAGTTGAATCTGCTGAAAGATACAGTATGTTGTTATAACCTCCCGCTCATTGGGTTCTTTATTCATTTATTCATTTATTCATTTATTTTAAAAAATATGGTTCATAAACTTTCATCATCATTTCATAACCACCAAATAATATCTCATATAGTTTTTTGAGTATTCTTAACATTCTTTTATCTTTTATCTTTTATCTTTTATTATCTTTTATCTTTTATTATCTTTTATCTTTTTTGAATAATACAGACTATCCTATTTTTTTTTTCATTTC
>Ga0209403_10006107_pt1 | contig 12327 bp, 9 predicted proteins | sample ArcticOcean_MG_C_8_FD_187440 | JGI IMG/M metagenome (GOLD analysis project Ga0209403, IMG submission 187440) | Marine microbial communities from western Arctic Ocean - ArcticOcean_MG_CB11_86 (SPAdes) (version 2) | ecosystem: Environmental > Aquatic > Marine > Oceanic | place: Arctic Ocean... | reverse complement strand
GTCACAACTTCGACCGCGCCGGGCGGTGGCGCGCTGAAGTGTCGCTGCCCGGTACCGATGGGTCCGGCAGAACAATCGAACACCGGTTCGACGTCAACGAGGTCACCACTTCCCCGGACGTTGGCAGTCGTCCCACGGACGCCCGCAACTGGAGGCTAGACGACGTGGAGTCGGTCAAAGAACTGACGACGGGTTCGCTAAGGGACCTGGAACTGTACGATCTGTCGATTCCTGACGCGCTGGAGTCGGGTCGACCGTTCGCCGTCGTATTCGCCAGCCCCGCGTTCTGCACGACAGCCGTTTGCGGACCGCAGGTCGACGTACTGAGTGAGCTAAACGCCACTTATGGTGACCGCATGGACTTCATCCACGTGGATCTGTTCATCAACCCGCACGAAATACAGGGCGATCTGGACCTCGCCGTGCACACTCCCCTGCTAATGGAATGGGGCCTGTACACCGCCGAGTGGACCTGCGTCATGGATTCCACGGGTACGGCGGCCGGCAGGTTTGAGGGCTTCTCGCCCTACTCAGAGCTGGAAGAGACGATCCTTGAGACACTGGCAGACGCTGGGTAAGGGCTAATCACTTGAGGGTCCTCCCACCGGGGTGAGGACCCTCAAGTGATTAGTATCAGGCGGAAGGCGGAAGGTTCACGCCCAGGATAACCCGCATGTAGTTGACGTTGTGGGCCAGGTAGTCGTCGATGGCCAGGTCGATATTCCCACCGATAGCGTCGTAGCCATCGTCGCCCTCACGGGGGCCGTCCACGTCCAGCATGACCCATCCCTTGAAGCGCTGGTCTCGCAAAAGCTTCATCACGGCCGGGAAGTCCACGCCTCCGCCGCCTAGGTTGTGATAAACGCTGGCTTCGGCATGCTGTGCCCGGCTAGGGGTCGCGTCGTTCCCGCGGTACTTCGCGTATGTGTCCTTCAGGTGCACCTCGGCGATACGGGGCAGGTAGTCGGTCATAACCTCGACTGCATCCATGCCGCCCAGGGTCAGTTGGCCGGTGTCGGGTGTGAACCACACGTAATTGGGATCGGTCAGGTCGAGCATCGCCCGGACCTCATGCTCACGCTCCACCGGGCCCCAGACGTGCGGGTGCGGCGCAAGGCGAATTCCCATTTCCAGGGTTTGTCGACCGATCTCGCTCAACGTATCGGAAACCCTCTTTAACTCGTCGTCCGACGTACCGTCGACCGGGCGAGGGCCCATGTTGACTTTCCACGTCTCACAGCCAAAGGGCTGAAGGAAATCACGAGCGAATACCACGTGGTCTGCGATAGTCTGAGCCGTGTGTTCCGCGTCCGTGAAGTTGGTCGACTGCCCCTTCGCTCCGTTGGAGACATCGATCATGGTCACGCCCGACTCGTCGAACTTCTCCTTGAGCGCCATAGGGTCCGCACGGTGATCCTCGATTTGCTTCGCATACGGCTCGATACCCTGCAATCCTAGGGCGGCGATCCGCTTGATCGCCCACTCAATAGGGTGACGGGCGTCCCACAGTGAGCTGGTAGATCCATATAGGATGTCGGGATTTTGCGGATCCAAGGATTGATGAGATACAGCAGGCATACGGCACTTCCTCAGGCTTGTGATGCGGTCGTGACGGAGTATATCCACTGTCCGTCAGACTGGGGCGATGTCTGTGGAGGGTAAAGAAAGACGGTGTCGAGTCTGTCGGGAATTTGGGATAGACGGGCTAATTACGACTGTGACCCACTTCCGGAGAAGTCGGTCGTATAGTCATCTCCTCTCTTTACGGTCGCCAACGTGTCCGGCGTTCTTATCCAGGGGATGCGTATGCCGTCGAAAGTTTTCGAATAGGACACCGGAGAGCAGTTCACGGTCGAAGACGGCCATCTATTGCAGATGCTTTCAATACGCCCCTGACTCAGTCAGCCGGTTTCGCGACTGCGTCTCCTACACACGGGACTCCAAATACGGGACTCCAAAAACCATGAGGAAGACATGAACATAAGTTGGGACGTATGAGCGCGAAGTGAGATCGTGTGTGAATTTTCACAAGCCATGAGTTTCCACGTACTTGAAATAGACACCTCCAGAGCCCAAAGCCCGGTCGAGCGCAGCGGGAACTGATCAGGTGATGGCCTGAAGAGACAAGTTCGCACACCATCTTGATCGCCACCTTTGAACGATGGTTTGCCGCAGTGGAGACCAGGGAGAGGAGAGCCCTTGCATGATCGGGCACCACGCCTGCCTCCGGTCGCATATCCTGTGCGCCAACCCAATCGCCTTATAAAGAGGATCGAGTGCCTGACCCGTTGCGCCTGAGCCAAGAACAGTCTGCCGCCATGTTTGAGCTGCTTCGGCACATGACGGAGATCGAATCGCCAACATCGGACAAGGAGTCCAACGATCGTCTTCTGGCGCTTGTCCGGGATCGTTTTGAGGTGTTGGGAGCCACTGTGGAGATCGAGCGGCAGCCTTTTTTTGGGGACCACTTAGTCGCTCGATGGCCGGGAGTCGGCAAGCCGGGGCTTATCGTCGGGCACATCGACACCGTGTGGCCGACGGGGACTCTGGCCGAAATGCCATACCGGGAACAGGACGGGAACATTTACGGGCCCGGGGTGCTGGACATGAAGGCCGGAATATCCGCCACCATCGCAGCCCTATTTATGCTCCGTGGCTCGGACAACTGGCCTGAGCGCGCCCTGACGGTCCTGGTCAACTCTGATGAAGAGGTCGGCAGCCCCAGCTCACGCCCGTTGGTGGAGGCGGAGGCCGCCAAATCTGCTTACACGATAGTCATGGAGCCGGCCATGGGCGGTGCACTGAAGACGGCCCGCAAAGGGCTTGGAGAGTTCCGGTTGCGTATCGACGGCAAATCATCTCACGCCGGCGCTTTCCCGGAAGACGGCATATCGGCTATCGAGGAGATGGCACATCAGATTCTGCGAATCCAGTCGCTCAAGGACTGGGATGCAGGGACGACGATCAACGTCGGCTTGGTGGAGGGCGGATCGGCGCGCAATACCATCCCAGCGGACGCGAATGCGGTCATCGACGTTCGGGTCAAGAGCGCGGACGAGGGGCAGCGTGTCACCAGTGCCCTCTACGGACTAGAGCCTGTAAATCCGGACGCCACACTGACGATGACCGGCGCGCTCCACCGGCCACCGATGGAGAGGGAAGGCCCTGTGGCGGAGCTGTTCGGTCGAGTTCAGTCGATCGGCGCAGAGTTGGGGCTGGAGTTGACCGAGACATCTACCGGCGGAGGCAGCGATGCCAATCTGACCGCGGCACTTGGAATTCCGACCATCGACGGAATGGGTGCCGTGGGCGAGAATCCGCACGCCGATGGAGAGTACCTGGTGGCGGCAGAGTTGCCGAACCGTGCCGAGTTGCTGGCTCACTGCCTCAGGATTCTTTAGACGCACCCTGTTTGATCGCAGCATTACCGCCGTCTGATTCAGATCCCGTGTCGGACGCACCAGATCGTAGACCGGCGGGAATCAGAAGCAGGGGTCGACCTGACATACGAATCACCTCATCCGCCGTACACCCCAGCATCGCTCGCTGCCAGCCGCTGCGCACTACCGACGCCATCACCAGAAGGTGATCTGGTTCGGCGTTCTGCACGTCCGTCAATGTACGAGATGCCGGTCCGACCTCGATCCGCGTTGTGACGTCGAACCCCCCCTCCACCAGAAGGGTTGCCTGCTGTTCCAGATACTCTTCCGCCGTCTGGATAGCACCCTCAACAAATCGTGGGGCCACGCTGCTCATCGTTGCCGCCAGGTGGAATCCTGAGATCTCAGGCACCACGCGCAACAGGGTGATCGGCAGGTTTCCCGCACGTGCTATTCGTCGTACATAGGGAAGGGCGAACTCCGATATCCGGGTGCCGTTCAACGCCACCAGCAGTCGCGTTGTGGGGATCTCTTCGGTACCCCTTCTGGCCGACTGATGGCCGTTCAATATCAGCATCGGGATCGGCGACCGAACCCTTATCTTTTCGCTGGGGCTGTCGGTTACATGTCGGAGCGTGGGGTGGCGCTCCCCCGCGGCCAGGGCCAGTAGGTCAAATCCGCCCACCGAAGCGCGCGCAACCACGGTATCGACCAGTTCGCCGGTGGCGCTGGTGGAGTGGGCCGTGACGCCAGCGCCATCTAATTGTCCGACCAGTTCATCAAAATACTCCCGAGCCAGCGCCTGTGCGCGGTCAGTCAGCATGTTCGGGTACTCGATCTGAAGGTTTTCCGTACGCCGTGAACGTGTTGGACGTATGACGTGCAACAGCGTCAGCTCGGATTCGCCCCAACTCGTCACCCGGACCAGGTGGGGCAAAATACGCTCAGTGTTCTGGGATCCGTTCATCGGTACTAGAACGCGCTTGAACATAGATGGAGTTAATCGCCGTCGTTTCGATCAAGTCTTCGAATAAGACCCCGAGATATGAGCAATATCGGCGGATCACCGACATCGTCCCAGTCTTGAATCAGAACGCTAATTCTATTCCCACACACGAACCAGATACCCGTTGGCGACATGGCAAAGCTAACGACTGTCACGCCGACACTGTGGCGGCTAGACTAAATGCTTCGTGATTACTCCCGAGTCAATCTCATCTGAATTGCCCGGGGTATCTCAACTTGTGAACAACGCCGGGCGACGCAGTCCGATTCTTGCGAGATCATCTTCTTCCCGTGCCGATTAGCCAGTCTGAACTCGACGAAGTAGCCCTTTCCAGAGCCGAGTACGAGGCGATAGTCGATCGCCTTGGTCGTTATCCCAACCCGTTGGAACTGGGGCTGTTTGGATCGCTATGGAGTGAGCACTGCGGATACAAACACTCGAAACCGCTGCTTCGCACGCTTCCTGGTGAGAGCGACCGGCTGCTCACGTCACTCGGTACCGAGAACGCTGGTGTGGTTGATATAGGTGACGGCCTGGCGATTGCGATGAAGATCGAATCGCACAACCACCCGTCGGCTATCGAGCCCCGTGAGGGCGCTGCCACAGGCGTTGGCGGGATTGTCCGAGACATCTTTGCCATGGGCGCCCGTCCCATAGCCCTCATGAACTCTTTGCGGTTTGGTAAACCAGACACTGCTCGCAATCGCTACTTACTTGACGGCGTGGTAGGCGGCATCTCTTTTTACGGAAACTGTCTGGGCATCCCGAACGTGGGCGGTGAGGTTGTTTTTTCGAGTAGCTACGACGGCAATCCACTTGTGAATGCCATGTGCGTCGGGCTTATCGAGGACGGCAATATCATGTCCGCCCGTGCCGAAGAGCCGGGCGATGTACTACTTCTAGTTGGCTCCGACACAGGCCGAGACGGCATTCACGGCGCATCCGGGCTGGCATCCCGCACATTTGAGGAACAGAACGAGCTTCGGTCGGCCGTACAGGTCGGCAATCCCTTCCTGGAAAAGGTCTTGATAGAGGCCTGCATGGAGGTGATACAGCTTGAAAGCGTGGTCGGCCTTCAGGACTGTGGCGCGGCCGGAATCACCAGTGGCGCAATCGAAATGGCCGAGCGGAGCGACATGGGGTTGCACCTGGATGTGGCGGAGGTACCGAGGCGGGAAGAGGGCATGACGCCGTACGAGGTGATGCTGTCGGAGTCGCAGGAGCGCATGCTGCTGGCGGTGAAGCCGGGATTCGAGCACGAGGCCGAGGCCGTATTCAGCAAGTGGGACCTGGACGCTACTAAGATCGGCGAATTTGTCTCCGGGGACACCGTCGTCATTATGGATGGCGATGAAGTGCTGTCGGAGACCCGCATCAAGGTCCTCACAGATCCGCCAGAATATGTGTTTGATCCACCGAAGCCTGGATGGATCGCAGATCTACAGGCCGCCGATCTTGACGCGGTTCCGCTGTCGTCTGATTCACCTTCTGACGCACTCCTGAAGATTCTTGCGACGCCTAATATCGCTTCCAAGCTCCCGGTGTTCCGGCAATACGACCACCAGGTTCAGACGAACACCGTCGTAGCTCCCGGCGGCGACGCCGCTGTGCTGCGGCTTAAGGGCAGTCGGCGCGGTATTGCGCTGTCCACCGACGGGAACGGTCGCATCTGCTACCTGGACCCTTATATCGGCGGCCAGATAGCGGTCGCAGAGGCATGCCGGAATGTGTCAGTAACGGGCGGGATACCGGTTGCGATCACCGACTGTCTGAACTTCGGCAGCCCGGAAACCGAGGATGGTCAGTTCCAGCTCGTTCAGGCCGTGGCCGGAATCAAGAAGGCCTGCGAAGCCTTCGGAGTTCCGGTGATCAGCGGTAACGTGAGCCTCTACAACGAAGCGCCTGCCGGGCCCATCTACCCGACCCCGGTAATTGGTGCGATGGGCCTCCTTGATGATGTGCGCAAGCACGCAGCATCCGGGTTCGCTGGAGACGGCGATGTCGTTTACCTGATCGGAGTGAGTGAGCTCGACGGCGATGCGGCGACGCTGGCCGGGAGCGAGTATCAGGAACTGTTCACGGGCCGGGTCGAAGGGCAGCCGTCGCTGGATCTGGACCTGGAGGTGAAGGCGCAGCAAGTGGCCCGTGACGGGATCGTCGCCGGGCTGATCCGGTCTGCCCATGATGTGTCCGACGGAGGCTTGGCCGTCGCCATCACCGAAGCGGCGGTTCTTGGCGGGCGCGGCGTGACCGTAGACGCCGCGGTTGGTGGTCGATGGGACGCAGCGTTGTTTGGCGAAGCGCAGTCCCGCATCATCGTGACGGTTCCGGTGCACAGGGTTTCTGAGCTTGAAGGTATTTCGGCAAACGTGGGGGTACCGTCGGTGCGTATAGGCGTCACAGGTGGTGACCGGATTGCCATCAGTGATCTCATCGATGTGTCGCTGTCCGAAGCCGACAATCGTTGGATGTCCGGATTCGAGGAAGCCACCAGCAGCACCGCCCCAACAAGCGCATGAGTCATGTAATTACGTTGGAGTTCACGATTGGTCATTCGATCGGTTGGCCAATCGTTACGTTTGACACACCTTCACCGCGATGCTAGATTTTCACTAGCAGTTCAAGTACGCGAGTGCCGTCCGGCGCTCGCTTTTCGCGACCCCCTCGACGCTTGATTCCGGGGATTTGCGACCCCCGGAGGCCCCATTGCCCAGGTACGACTATCGGTGCGTTGACGACGCCTGCGAGAACGACACGTTTGAAGTGTCGAAGAGCTACACCGATGACACCGCCACGGTGTGCCCCGTCTGCAGCACCGAAGCCAAACGGCTTCTCTCGCCGATCGCTGTCCACTTCAAGGGCAGCGGTTTCTACGTAACCGACAACAGAGCATCGAACGGTGCGTCCGAAAGCACATCTGACTCCTCTGGCTCGGACTCTGATTCTGATTCTGGCTCCAAGTCCAAATCGGAGTCGAAGTCCGAATCCAGTTCTAGTTCCGACTCTGGCTCGGGCTCTAGTTCTGGTTCCGACTCTGGCTCTGGCTCTAGCTCTGACTCCAAGTCGAAGTCGAAGACGGAAACGAAGTCGTCATCGAGCGACTCCAAGAGCACTTCCAAGGCCGCGTCTTCCTCCGATTAGGCTGAGCGGGTCGATTTATGTCGACCGGAGGGCGATAGTTATTCGCCCCTACGATGTACTTCCCTAGGACCGGTTGTCATAAGACGCTGATATGGCCCAAATTGTCGTCCTGAGCCCGAGTCGGAAGGATCTCCTGATTTTCAGTGCGTCCGGCTATGTTCCTTGATCACAGTGCTGGCATCCCCGTTCTCTTTGATGATGCGTGAGTGTCGAACGAACGGTTTTGTTTATGGCGACTGGGCGTTCATTTGCGTCAACTCGGGAGATCCTTCGCATCGGGCTCAGGATGACAAAATATTGTGGTCCGGAAGGATGAACCGTATCTCCAGGGTAAGGGTCCATGACAATGCTCAGGCGAGGGGGGCAAAGTGTTATCCGGGTCAAGCATCGCCCCTACGAGATATCCCGGGGACGGGATAACATGCTGGATCGTCGGAGCTTAGTCGCTCAGCGATCAATGCCATTCCACTTCTGGGAGTCGTCAGTTGCGAGCAGTAGTCCAGCGCGTGAGTCATGCGTCGGTAACCGTTGACGGTGCAGTTACGGGAAGCGCGGGAGTGGGTCTTGCCATCCTGATCGGTGTTACCCATGAAGACGGCCCGGAAGAGGTCAAGTACCTCCGCGACAAGATCGTCAACCTGCGCATCTTCCACGGCGATGAGGACGACGTTGGCTTTGAGCGTTCGGCCATAAATGTGGGTGCAGACATTCTGCTTGTCAGCCAGTTCACCTTGTATGCCTCGACAAGAAAAGGCCGACGTCCCGGATTCACCGAAGCCGCTCCGGGGGCCGTTTCGGAACCACTGTTTAATCAGGTGGTGGATGCGTTCAAAGAAACCGGGCTCCGTGTAGAAACAGGTGTGTTTGGAGCCAAGATGCTGGTCGAGCTGGCAAACGATGGACCGGCAACATTCATTCTGGACACCGCCGACCGCAATGCACCCCGTCGGGATTAAACTCCCGCTATCCACTTAAACCAGATTCGCCAGATATGCCAGAAAAGAAGGATCCAACCTGTGCAACTCGAACCACAGATCGAACAGTTCGTTCATGACAATCCGCAGGGCGTGATGACGACGTTCCGACGTAACGGAATGCCGCAACTCAGCATCGTCACCGTGTACCCGCGTGACGGCGGCGTAGGCATCTCGATCACCGAGGGCCGAATCAAGTTCAATAATCTACTCAGAGATCCGCGTAGCTCGGTCCTGATCTCGCACGAAGACTGGTGGTCTGGATTCCTGGTGTTTGAAGGCACCATGGAGATGCAGCATTCCGGAAATACCGACCCGGAAGAGCTGAAGATGGCGCGCCGCAACATCTTCAGCGCCACGACTCGACGCAAAAGCGCTAACTGGGACGAGTACGACAAGATTGTGGACGGCGATAAGCGGGTTGCCATGATTCTTCGGCCATATGCCGTCTACGGATCAGCAATCGCTCGGATGGAAGCGGCCCGGGGTTAGCCCTGGGTTTGGTTCACGTGCGGACTGCGGTTCGCACGTATATTACCGGCTCACCATTGATACGAATGGGCCTCTCCCCAAGTGGAGAGGAAGCAAGTTCTTGCTGCGGCGTCTCGCCGCATTTCAGGCGACGAGAACTGTCGCTCCTGCAATCGAGATTTTGATGATTCACCACCGTAGGGGCGGCTGACTATCCGCCCTTTGGGTCGATTGAAGATCGACCCGTACGACCGGCGTGGTGGAACACCCGATTGCCCGTATTCACCCTTGGCGGAAGACTGGCCAGGAGATTCCTCGCGTGCCGGCTTCGGAATGACAAAATGCCTGTGACGACGTAAAGAGAAACGTCACACGAATAACCGACTGCCCTGGTTTGTTGCAGATACCACGGGACGCCGCACAGAACGTCATCTAGCGGCGCCGGTAGGCATCCAGCAGGTATTACGTTCCGGTGTGTAAGACGGACTTAAGCGTTCTCGTAGTCGAGAGCTATGTTCAGCGCTTTAACGGAGTGTGTGAGCGCACCGACCGAGATCAGGTCCACGCCTGATTCGGCGGCGGCTCTTACGGTCGCCATGTTGATATCGCCTGACGCTTCTGTAAGCGCCCGGCCTGCTACCAGCTTCACGGCTCTGGCCATGTCGGCGGGCGACATGTTGTCCAGCAAGATTATGTCCGCTCCGCCCTCCAACGCTTCGCCGGCCTGATCGACGGTCTCGACTTCGACCTCTATCCGAAGGTTGTGTCTAGCGTTCTGTCGTGCCCGCCGGACGACATCTATCAGTCCAAGGCCTTCTGCCGCGAGCGCCTCGATGTGATTGTCCTTAATGAGGACTAGGTCGCCCAGGTTAAAGCGGTGGTTTGCGCCGCCGCCCGCAGTTACGGAGTATTTATCCAGAGCGCGCAGTCCTGGAGCCGTCTTCCGCGTGTCGATGATCCGGGCGTTGGTGCCTTCAACGGCACCCACAAGCTCGGCCGTCATCGTTGCGATACCGCTCATGCGTTGCAGCAGGTTTAGTGCGGTGCGTTCTGCCTTCAGTATCCCGGCCATCAATCCGGAGACACGGGCAATCGCCTGTCCCGGCTCCAGTCGTAGGCCGTCTTTTACCAGCGGTTTCGCCACGATGCTGGCATCCACACGCCGGAACACCTCACATGCGGCCTCTACGCCCGCCAGCACGCCCGTAGAGCGTGCGACAAGGTTGGCAGCGCCGGGAAGTTCCGCAGTGATCAGCGCATCAGTGGTGGCGTCGCCCAGGCTCAGGTCTTCCCGGAGGGCGCGCTCAATTACGTCGTCGAGCGCGGCGTACGGAAGTCCCCCGAAATGATCCCCGGATTGTTTCATGGGGGGCGATTCAGAGATGCGCTTAGCCGGCCACGTCCAGCATTCGCTGGAGTGCAACCCGGGCGTCTATCGCCGTCTGTCCCTCGACCTTGATCGGGTTGATCACCAGTCCGGCCATCAGACCGTCCAATACCCACAGCAGGTAGGCCGGGTGGATCCGGTACATCGTGGCGCATGGGCACACGACCGGGTCCAGGCAAAACACAGTCTTGTCCGGGTTCTCTTTGGACAGCCGATTTACCAAATTGATCTCGGTCCCGATGCCCCATACCGATCCGGCGGGTGCTTCCGAAACCATCTTGACGATGTATTCGGTCGAACCCACAAAGTCGGCGACGTCCACGGCTTCCCGTGTGCATTCCGGGTGAACGATGACGTTCACGTTCGGGTACTTGTCACGAGATGCCTGGATATGATTCGGAGTGAACCTTGTGTGGACGGAGCAGTGGCCCTGCCACAGGATCACCGTCGCACGTCGAAGCGCTTCCGGGGTGTGTCCACCCATGGGCGCATACGGGTTCCAGACGATGATCTCGTCTTCCGGGATGCCCATCTTGAGGGCGGTATTTCGGCCCAGGTGTTGGTCCGGGAGGAAGAGCACACGCTTGCTGCGCTCAAACGCCCACTTATACGTTAGATCGGCGTTGCTTGAGGTGCAGACGATTCCGCCGTTGCGGCCGCAGAGGGCCTTAATATCGGCGGTCGAGTTCATGTAAGTGATCGGGACGATCTCGTCCCCACCACCAAGGACAGATGCCAGGTCCGCCCATGCGTCCTCAACGTCTTCGGTCTGGGCCATATCGGCCATCGAGCAGCCGGCGGCCATATTAGGGAGAATCACCGTCTGATCCGGACCGCTCAACACATCGGCCGTTTCGGCCATGAAATGGACGCCACAGAACACGATGTACTGGGCGTCTTTGCGCTCGGAGGCCAGGCGTGCCAGTTTGTACGAGTCTCCAGAGAGGTCTGCGTACTTAAAAACGTCTTCGCGCTGGTAGTGGTGACCCAGAAGCAAAACTTGATCACCCAACGCTTCACGCGCTGATGCGATGCCGTCGTTTACTTCTTCCGGCGTCATCTTGAGATACCTGATCGGTACCTTCTGCCATCTAACGCCTGCCTCGAATTCTTCTTCCAGGGTCAGGGTTCGCAGGTTGCCATCTGTTCTGCAGAAGGCAGACTGCTCTAGTTCGCTTATCGGTATTACGGTCTGTCGTGACCCTATGGTCATGCTGAATATACCCTCAGTCGATCTCCCGCAGCCGGCATTTCAGCCGCTATGACCTCCCCCTGTAGTGACCAGGGACCGGTCTCAGTGATCCGCACCGTTGCGAATCCGCCTATGCGAGTCTCGAGCGTCTCAGAGCTCTTTAAGTAAACAAGTTTATCTGTTCTTGTGCGTCCCTGCTGCATTCCTCTTGAATGTCCATCAATCAGGATATCAAACTCCCGGTCTTCTAACCCGGCGTTGATTTCCCTGCTGATGCTCTCTTGCAGCAGGTTCAACTCCACCAGGCGTCGTTTCTTTTCCTCGACCGAGACTGTATCGGGATGCTGGCGCGCCGCAATAGTACCCGGTCTGACCGAGTATGCGGCGGAATGGACCTTATCGAATTTGACCTGCGTGAGGATATCCAGAGTATTTGCGAACTGCTCCTCGGTCTCCCCGGAGAAACCGACGATCACGTCGGTCACCATTGCCACGCCCGGGATAATCGACCTGACTTCGTCGATCTTTCGTAAATATTCGTCCCTTGTGTAGCCACGGCGCATCCGGTCAAGCACCACGTCATCGCCCGCCTGGAACGGCAGATTTATGTTCTCGCACACCTTCGGCAGTTCGCCTACAGCTCGAATGATCTTTTCGGACATATCGCTGGGGTGCGACGTCAAGAATCGGATTCGGTCCAGTCCTTCGACCTCGTTAATCGCGTACATGAGGTCGGCGAGGTCCTGGGCAGGAGCGAGATCGTGGCCGTACGAGTC
>Ga0209403_10006105_pt1 | contig 12328 bp, 8 predicted proteins | sample ArcticOcean_MG_C_8_FD_187440 | JGI IMG/M metagenome (GOLD analysis project Ga0209403, IMG submission 187440) | Marine microbial communities from western Arctic Ocean - ArcticOcean_MG_CB11_86 (SPAdes) (version 2) | ecosystem: Environmental > Aquatic > Marine > Oceanic | place: Arctic Ocean... | reverse complement strand
CTGCATGACTATGGCGGTTATGCCATTCCCAAGGTCAACGGGCTATTCCTGCTGTATTGCTTTCTGGGCGGCCTGACCCAGATACTGTTCACTTTCATCCTGATTTATCTGTTTTCCCTGCGCAACTTTGCCGTGGGCACGACATTTTCGAAAACCGAGATCCTGCAGATCGCCTTCATGGGCCTGATTCTGCTGGGCGATGAGGTTAGCCTGGCGGGCACAGGGGCCATCGTACTGGGCCTGGCTGGCGTGGTCATCCTATCCATGGCGCAATCCGCTATCACCTGGGGCAACCTAGCCACCTCGTTATTTGAAAAATCAACCTTGGTTGGCCTTGTATGCGGGGCTTTTTTGGGCGCCTCGGTGGTATTTTTCCGCGGCGCCACATTGTCTCTGGACGAGGGCGAGGTGATCATCCGCGCCTCTTTTTCCCTGGCCGTGGCGCTGGTCATGCAAACGATCATGATGGGGATCTATCTATTGGTACGAGAGCCGGGCCAGATGACGGCGGTGATCCGGAACTGGCGGCCGGCCTCGGCCGTGGGTATTGCCGGTTTTCTGGGCTCGGTCGGCTGGTTCACCGCCTTCACCCTGCAAAATGCGGCTTATGTCCGGGCGGTGGGGCAGGTCGAACTGATCTTTACCTTCATCGCGTCCATCGTGTTTTTCAAGGAAAAGACTAATCGCATGGAATTGACTGGAATTCTGGTGATATTTGCGGCCGTCATCGCCATCATCTTGGTTGGTTAGGTTTGCATCCGGTTGAGGCCGACAAGGACCCGGTAACAGGTTTCTACTGTTGGCACAGATAGGCTAAAATTTTTGGCTTCCCGGACCGTATAGCCGAAGGTTTCCTCGACCTCGAACTGTTTACCCTTGTCCACGTCCTGCAACATGGATTGGCGAAAGGCGGGCGCGGTCTTGCTTTGCGCCTGGCCGCGCTTATTCAATAGCGCAACCACATCGTCTTCACTCATGGACGTCACTGCCTCCAGATCAAACGGCGGCCCGGCCTTGAGCGGGATGCCCAGGTGCCGGGGCAATTGCGCCGTCTCGCGCATGATGCGGGCGGCAACGCGGGCCGTGTCTTCATCAGCCAGAAATTTCCAGGTTTCCACCCGGGTCAGGACACTCAGGGCCGAGAGGCCCAGCCAGCCGACGAATTTAGACCATTCCTCGGACAGAATATTGTCGGACGCGACCGCCGGCAGCTTGGCGGCCGTCAGGGTCTCGATAATGTCTTCGACCCGCGGGCTGATCGGGCCTGACAGCTCGCCCACAATGACCGGGTTGGCCATCATAAAGTTTGCCGCGCCATCCGCCTGAACGGAGCCGCCCAGCATGCCGACGGCGCCCAGCACCTTGTCGTTGCCAAAGGCTTGGGCCAGCTGGGCGTTCTTCATCACCCCATTCTGGATGGAAAAAACGCTTCCCAGCTTAAGGTGACGGACGGCGTCAACAGCGGCGGCGGTGTCATGGGTCTTCGTGGCCAGTATCAGCACGTCGGCTGAGGACAGCGTGCCGGGTTGATCGACGATCTCCATCTCGACCGTGAAATTTTCTAACCCAGTGATGGTGACGCCCTTTTGGGCCAGTTGTTCGGCACGGGGTCCCCGTGCGATCAGGGCCACGTCCTTGCCGGCGCGGGCCAGATAGGCTGCAATCACCGTGCCCAGGGCGCCGGCGCCCAAAACGACAAATCTCATGTTATTTCCAATCTAGATTGGCGGGTGGGCGCGGATGACGTCTTCGTTTAATTCCGTGCCCCAGCCCGGGCCCTTCGGCAGTTCCAGATAACCGTCGTCGATTTCTGGCACATAGGTGACGATGTCGTCCTTCCAGGGTATGTCGTCCACGTCGATTTCCATGATGCGGAAGTTGGGCACAGCGGCGCACATATGGGCACTCATGATGGTTGACAGATGGCCGTAGAAATTGTGGGGCGCGACGTTTATCTCGTATGCTTCCGCCATGGCCGCGATCTTCATGGAATGGAAAATGCCGTTCCAGGGCAGATCGATGATCGCCACGTCCATTGAATGCTGTTCGAAGAACGGCCGGAATTCGCGCAACCGAAATAGGCTCTCGCAGGACGCGATGGGCGTCTGCACGGAATTGCGGATGTGCCGCAGGGCCGCGGGATCATAGAGGTCAATTTCGAACCAGGTCAGTCCCAGATCGTCCAACGCCCTGGTGATCTGTAAATAGCCCTCGGTCTTGCAGTTGAAATTGATGTCCAGGTGGATGCCGATGTCGGGGCCGGCGCCCTCGCGGAACGCCTCCAGCTGGGCGCGGAGGTCATCGATAACTTTCTTCTCCACATTTAGTGCCGGATAACCGGGGCCCCGGCCAAAGCCGGGCATGTACAAAGGCGGATCTTCGCCAAAACGGAAAATATTAGTTTTGAGGCCCTTGTATCCGCTTTCCCGCACCCGTGCCCCCAGTGCCGTGACGTCGTCGAGGGATTTGAGTTGCTTCCGGCCGATTGCCTTCGCCGCGTTCGGGTTCATCAAATAGCTGCCGCAATGTGACCAATAGAGCTGCATGCGGTCGCGCACCGCCCCGCCGAGGAGGTCATAGACCGGTACCCCCAGGGCCTTGCCCTTGATATCCATCATGGCGTTTTCAATCGCCGCCATGGCCTGCTGGTTAATGCCCCCCGGCGCCTGGCGGGTCATGGCATAGAGCCGCTGGCTTATGGCCTCGTGATTGCACGGATTGTCGCCGACGATGGCCGCGACCAGCGCCTCGATCACGCCGGTTAGGCCCTTGGAGCCGTAGCTTTCGTTGTATTCGGCGATGCCGGTCAAACCGTCATCGGTCTGCAGTTTCAAAAAAGAAAAATTGCGCCAGCCCGCGCCGCAATGCAGGGTTTCACAGCCGGTGATTTTCATTGTTTAATCCTGATTCATGGGAGGCTTGATTTTTGTTGGCGCAGCTTAGCAAATGATTGCCTTGTTACGGCAAGAATTTGTTTTGCCGGGCAATAAGCTATAACTTAGGAATTATTATATTTAATATTGGGGATGGAGAGGGACAGATGTCGCGACCCTGGGAAAAATACTACACCGAGGCGGCCAAGAACTTCGATGTGGAGAAGATGCCGCACAGCACCATTGTCGAGCTGATCAACGATGCCGGTGCGAAATATGCCACCCGTTCGGCGGCGACCACGATCCTGCCCAACGGCGCCACGGCCACCATAAACTACGGCGATTTTTTGGAGCATGCCAAGGATTTCGCCGTATATTTGCGCGAGAGCGCGGGCCTGCAGCGCGGCGAGGTCGTGGCGCTGATGACCCCGAATTGTATTGATTTCACAATCGCTGCATCCGGAGCGTTCCTGGCCGGCGCGGCTTGCACCAACATCAATCCCCTCTATACCGCGCCGGAGCTGGAACATCAGTTGAACGATAGCCAGGCCAAGGTGCTGGTGATCATCGATATGTTCGGCGACAAGGTGGACGAGGTCATTGGCAAGACCGGAGTCCGCCAGGTAGTCAAAATTTCGTTGCTAGATTTTTTCCCAACCATGAAGAAACTGATTATCGGCTTTGTTTTAAAGCGGGTAAAAAAGGCCATTCCCGACATGCGCAGCGCGCACATCAGCTTTGGCGAAGCCCTGACGGCGGGGGGCAAGTCGCGCCGGGGTGGCGGCGTGGATATCCCTGCCTACACTGCGGGTTTGCAAGGCAGCGATATAGCCCTGTACCAATATACCTCTGGCACGACGGGGCGTAGCAAGGGCGCTGAATTGAGCCACACGGGCATTCTGGCCAACGCCCATCAGGCGCAAACCATGATCGAGCATTTACGCGACCCCGAGGGCGATACGACCCTGGTGATTCTGCCACTTTACCATATCACCGCCTTCGCCTTGATCTTCATTACCGGTATAGGCAGCGGCGACCATCTTGTCCTGGTGCCGTCGCCGCGCCCGCCGTCAAACCTAAAGACTGCATTCGAGAATTTTGACGTTACCGTGTTCACCGGCATCAACACGCTGTTCGCCGCCCTGATGGAAGAGCCATGGTTTGACCGTGACCTGTTCAAAAACGTTCGGTTTTGCGGCTCAGGCGGCGCGGCGCAACATACTGAAGTGGCCCGCCGTTGGGAGAAGATGACCGGCGTAGAGGTATACCAAGGTTATGGCATGACGGAATGTTGTGGCGTCATGAGCCTAAACCCTGTCGGCGAAAATCGCCTGGGCTCGGTTGGTATCCCGGTGCCGGGCCTGGACGTGCGGATCGTCGATGACAACGATGTGGAGCAACCCATAGGCTCGCCCGGCGAATTACTGTTCAAGGGACCAACTATCATGAAAGGCTATTTAAGCCGCCCGGAGGCCACGGAGGAAGCGCTCAAGAATGGTTGGCTTTATTCCGGTGACATCGCGGTGATGGACGAGGATGGCTTCCTGGAAATCGTCGACCGCAAGAAAGACATGATCCTAGTTTCGGGCTTCAACGTCTCGCCCAACGAGATAGAAGACGTGATCGCTAAATTTGACGGCGTGATCGAGGTCGGCGTGATTGGTATACCCGATGAACGTTCCAGCGAAGTGCCCATGGCCTTCTTGGTAGCGACCAGTCCGAAGGTGACGGAAGAAGCCATTATCGCCCATTGCCGCGAAAGCCTGACCAACTACAAAGTGCCAAAGCGCATCGTCATCGTGGATGAAATCCCCAAGTCTCCGGTCGGTAAGGTTCTGCGCCGCGAATTGCGCGATATGGTGCCTAAATAGGCGGCCCCGAGCCTATATACACCTCTACGGGGCCGCTTTTATGCCTTGATGGTGGGCGACGCTGCCATTGAGAGCGCCGGCGGGCATGGTATGCCGCGCGGCGCTGAATGGAAGGCTTAACGAACTTGATAGATGACGTCGACTTGTCATAGTCCATGCGCCATGGCTTCGCCTTCATCTGGGCAGCGCGTGGTTATCTCGAGCTCGATCAGGCGGAATCCCTGACGCAGGTGGTATTTGAGGAATTCAAGGGCGATCCCGAAAAAGGGGTTCAGGCCTGGGCGCATTGGATTTTGGCTGAAATTGCCCGCCGGCGCGGTCAGGGCGATGTCGCGCGCACGGCCACCCATAGGGCACGTGCCGTTGCCGAGGAACTTGGCTTGGCGCCGCTTCTGGCGCTCTGCGGCGCACACTGACGGGACAATCAGAATAGCCACATCTGGCTTCGAATGGTCGGCTTCGATAAGGTTAGCCAGCATGTCCACAGGGCGCAACTCGACCCCGCACACGCGGCTTCTCCAATTCGCTTTAACCCTTTAGGGTGGTGCGTTGCATTCTTGATTTGGGACTGGGCGGTATGGATTTTGATCTGAAGATTGCCGGCGGCACTATTGTTGACGGCAGCGGCGGCCAGGGCTATCGCGGCGACGTCGGGATACGGGGCGGTAAGGTTGTGGCGCTGGGCGCGGCCAAGGGCGAGGCTACCCGCACCATGGACGCAGGTGGCTTGGTGGTTTGTCCCGGCTTTGTCGATATTCATACCCACTACGATGCCCAGGTTATGTGGGACCCGATGTTGAGCATTTCGCCCTGGCATGGCGTCACCACCGCCGTCATGGGCAATTGTGGTTTTGGCGTCGCGCCAATGCATCCCCACGACCGCAAAGGTATCATGCGGACCCTGGAGAAGGTCGAGGGCATGAGCTACGAGGCTCTGGAAGCAGGACTGGGGTTGGATTGGCCATTCGAGAGCTTCCCGGAATATCTCGGCGCCGTCGAAAACAGCGGTAACGCTATCAACCTGGCGGCCTTTATCGGCCATACCCCGGTACGCCTGTACGTAATGGGCGAGGATGCTTCCGAGCGCAAGGCGACCGGGGGGGAGGTCGCCGCGATGGCAGATATCGTGCGCCAGGCCATGGCGGCGGGCGCCATCGGGTTCTCCACCTCGCAAGCCGCCACCCACCATGCCTTTGACGGCCGGCCCATTCCCTCCCGCCTGGCCGCGTTCAGCGAGGTCGACGCCCTGGTTGGCGCCATGGCGGCCTCGGGCGGCGGCATCATGCAATGCACCATCGGCAAGAAACTATTCCATGACGAGATGACCGAGTTGGCCCGCCGCCACAAAATCCCTGTGACCTGGACGGCCCTGGTTTCGGGCATGGCGGGGCCGGGCTCTCATCAGAAACATCTCCAGCGCACGGCGGAGCAGCGGGCCGAGGGGTTAAACATCGTACCGCAAGTGGCTTGCCGGCCCATTTTGTTTGATTTTGATTTCGGCGAGCCTTTCCCGTTCGAGATGCTACCCCTGTTCGCCGATACTATGCGGACCGACCGTCAGGGCAAAAAGGCCATGTATCAGGACGATAGTTTTCGCCGGAACTTTAAGGCGGATACCGATCCCAATGTGAAGAACCTGCTGGCGGACTGGGCCGGGCGGACGATGATTTCTAATGCCCCCACCGACCGTACCCTAGAGGAGCGCCCCTTGGCCGAGGTCGCGGCGGTGCGCGGCGTGGACCCGATCGATTTGGCCCTGGACATGTCGATCGAAAGTGACTTTGCCGCCCGTTTCCGCATGCCGTTCCTCAATTATGATCATGTCGAGGTCGGAGAGTTGCTGGCCGATGACAACACGGTGGTCGCCCTATCGGACGCTGGCGCACACGCTTCCCAGTTATGCGATGCCTGCTATTCGACCCATCTGCTGGGCCATTGGAGCCGTGACGAAGGCGCCATGACGGTTGAAAAAGCCGTCCATATGTTGACCCAGAAGCCGGCCGACCTGATGGGTATCAAGGACCGTGGCCTGTTGGTCCAAGGCCGACCGGCGGATGTGGTGTTGTTCGACCCCGAAAGTGTGGGCGCCAGCGGCCTGACCCGCGTGCATGACCTGCCAGCGAGCCAGGACCGTCTTGTGGCCCAGGCCGTAGGCATCCAGGCGGTGATCGTCAACGGCTCCATAATCCGCGAAGACGGCGCCGATGCCGTCCGCCCCGGCGATAACCTGCCGGGCCGGATACTGCGCAACGGCCAGGCTGCCTGAGACGGTGGATAAACAAATCATAGCGGTCATCGCGCCAGGCGACATGGGCGGCGGCGTCGGCCAGGCATTGACTCAAGCCGACCATGACGTGGTTACCACTCTGGCGGGGCGCAGCGCGGCCAGCCGAGCGCGGGCGGAACGTTGCGGTTTTCGCGAGCTGCCTGATCTGGACCAGGTCGTGGGGGAAGCGTCGTTGATCCTGTCCATTCTGCCACCGGCTTCCGCTATTGAACTGGCCGAGCAAGTCGCGGGTGCCATGACGCGCACGGGAGCGCGCCCTACTTATATGGATTGCAACGCTGTCTCTCCCACCACCGCCGGGCGGATCGCTGCGGTAATTCGGGCGACGGGGGCCAACTTTATCGATTGCGGCATTATTGGCTGGGCGCCGGGCAAGGGGCCCCAGCCGACGCGCTTTTATGTCTCCGGCCCCGATCTGGCCCTGGCAGACGCCTTGGCGGTGGAGGGCATATTGGTCAAGGGCCTGGGTGGCGAGATTGGCCGCGCCTCGGCCCTGAAGATGCTGTATTCCGGTTTGAACAAGGGGCGGTTCTCCTTGCTGGCAACCATCGCGACGGGGGCGCAGGCCTTGGGCCTGCTGGACGAGCTGGGTGAGGAGCTGACATTCAGCCAAGCCGATACCTGGTCCTATATGCAAAGCAGTATCCCGCGCCTGCCGGCGGACGCCGAACGCTGGTGGCCGGAGATGGAGCAGATCGCTGAAACCTTGGAAGCCGCCGGCGTCAGTGGCGATTTTCATCATGGCGCGGCTTGGATGCTGCGCCTGATGGCGGCGACGCCCCTGGCGGCGGAAACCCGCGAAACTATTGATCAGAGCCGCGGCATGGCGGAAACCGTCCAAATTTTTGCCGAACATCTGCAGAGTTTAGGCAAAATCACGGAGCAATAGTATCAGGCATTGCCGTAGGGCCGGGGCTTTGTCACACTCCCCCTCCGTGCCATCAATCATAGTTGGTTTTTATGACCTATTACGTCTATAGCGGGGCGCGTAAAGTGCCGCTGAAAGAAGTTGCCTTGAATGGCGCCAAGGCGGCGGCCGGCCTGGTGTCTTTGGGGTTAGGCGACGGCGACAGCTTCGCCACAGTGACGCGCAACGATATCGCCATGCTGGAGACTATGATCGCCGGTAATTTAATTGGAGCCTACGCGGTGCCGGTCAACTGGCATGCCACGGGCGAGGAGGCGGGTTATATGCTGACCGACTCCGATGCTAAGGCAATTATCATACATTCGGATCTTCTTCCCGGTATCGCCGATCATATGCCCCCCGGCGTACCGGTGATTATTGTTGCCACGCCGCCCGAAATCGCCGGCGCCTATGGCATTCCGCCCGAATTATGCGCGGTTCCCGACGGCGCCCTGGAATGGGAGGCCTGGCGGGATGGTTTTGCCCCCTGGGCAGAAGAGCCGCCGCTGCAGCGCGGCAGCATGATCTATACTTCTGGCACCACCGGCAACCCGAAGGGGGTGCGGCGGGAGCCGACTTCCGCGGAGCGTCAGGCCCGGATCGGCGAGCTGGCCATGCGCGCATTCGGCATCGGCGCGGACGGTATAGCGGCCATGACCGGGCCCATGTACCATTCCGCACCCAACGCTTATGCCCGCCTGGCCATGACCCTGGGCAACAATATTCATTTGCTGCCCCGCTTCGAACCGGAAGAATTACTGCAGGCGATCCATACCCACAAGATCAGCCATATGCATGTGGTGCCGACCATGTTTGTGCGCATGTTACGCCTGCCCGACGAAGTCAAGGCGAAGTACGATCTATCCTCGCTGGTGCATGTCATTCATGGCGCCGCACCCTGCCCGCCCGAGGCTAAGAAACGCATGATCGAATGGTGGGGCCCGGTGATCTTCGAATATTACGGCTCGACCGAGGCCGGCATCGTCAGCGTCGCCAATAGCGCCGACGCCCTGGCCAAGCCCGGCACCGTAGGCCCACCCCTGGAGGGCACTTTGGTGCGGATCTATGATGATGACGCCAACGTCGTGACCCAGGGGGAAAGCGGCGAGATTTATATGTCCATGAACGATCTATCCGATTTCACCTATCACAACAAACATGACAAGCGGGTGGAGATCGAACGGGATGGTATGGTCACTAACGGCGATGTCGGCTATCAGGACATCGATGGCTATCTTTTCCTGAACGACCGAAAGCGCGACATGATAATTTCCGGCGGCGTTAATATCTACCCCGCCGAGATAGAGGCGACGCTACAGGACATGCCCGGCGTGCAGGATTGCGCGGTCTTTGGAATTCCCCACGATGAATTCGGCGAATCCGTCGCCGCCGCCATTGAAGCCCAACCGGGCGCCAGCCTGTCTGCCGATGCAGTTAAGGAATATTTGCGGGCCCATATCTCGGCCTACAAAGTACCGCGCGAGGTGACATTCCATGCCGCCATGCCGCGTGAGGATACGGGCAAGATATTCAAAAGAAAATTGCGCCAGCCCTATTGGGAAAAGGCCGGCCGGCAAATCTAGATCATTGCCAATTTGACTGACCCCGCCAGGCCGGCAGTTGGCCGGCTTTTTGCGCGGCGGGGCCAGCAGCGCCAGGCCATGACGCCAAGTGGTTGGCGTCATGATGTCACGCGGGTGGAATGTGAGACAAATCGTATATAATGACTAATGCCGCCTGGTGGCGTCTTGCGATGCTATCGCCCTTAATTGTCGCCAAATACCTCGGCGGCCGGGCGACGCAGGCTGCGGGCGTTGCCTTGCCGCCGGGTTAAACCAGAGGCGTCAAAAAATTCTAGGACCTCGATCGCTACGTTACGGCCGATGCCGGTGTCGTTCTTAAAGGTTGCCGCGGTGAAACCTTCGTCGGGCGCGGCGGCGCATAAGCGTTCCACCACCTCCGCCAGTTCCCGCACGGCGGCGGGGGGATAGAACCGGTTCGGCGCGACGGCCATGAGGCGGCCCTGGCGGGCGCAGCGCTTCATGAAGGCTTCCATGCGCTTGGGATCCATTTTTAACTCTTCTGCCAGCTCGCGCACTCGTGGCGGACGAATGCCGCCCTCTTCAAGGATCAAGGATACCTGTTTCCACAACGCCAGGTCCGAATCCGAGGGCCGCGGACTATGGCTGGGCAGGCGCAGGGAAATGCCGTCACGAATAATCGTGCGCTGGACAACCAAATGGCCGATAGCCGCCGCCAGCAAACCAGGGGCGGGGGGTGACGTCATGGCGCCACGCAGGGCATGATCGTTGGGGCCAACGGCCTCGGGTTGTTTTTCATGCCATGTTGCCAGCCCGGCCAGGGCGGCCTGTTCGATTTGGCGCCAGCGGTCCATGGATAGAGCCAGGTCACCGGTACTAGCGGCCAGGGTGATTTGTCCTTCTATTTGGTGCAGATTACCCGCCTCCGCCTCCGTCAGGTTGCGGGTTTGGGCGAATTGCGGCAGGTTCACGCCATTATTTGCCGCCGCCACCATAGCGGCCAGAGCCGGGCCAGGGGCCTCTGTCTCCATAGCTTCCAGCATCTCCAGCCGTTCCGGTCGGGCGCGGCCGCGATGGGGCGGGAACGGATCGATCACCACGCCGCCCGCCAAGGTCCGTTGGGCCGATTGATCGCGCAGAATGAAACGATCGCCAAACAGGGCGCCAATGGGGGCGTCCAGAACCAGTTGAGCCAGGGCAGCCTCGCCCGGCTCGATACGGCGCTCTCCCAGCACGGCGATCCGGCCGGTGACGTCGGCGGCAGCGAGATGCAAATGCACCGGCGTCCAGTGCGCCAGTGGCCGGGCTTCGCTATCCAGAACCCGGACCCGGGCATCAAACTTACTAACCGGTGCGTAGACCTCTTCAGCCAGCAGCCAATCGCCCCGGCTGACCAGGGATTGGTGCAAATTACCCCCGGCGATATTGATGGCGCAACGTTGCCCTACGCGGCCCACATCCGCCGCCCGGTCGAGGGCCCGCAGACCGCGTACCCGCGTTTCAATACCTTCTGATTTATCTTGCGAGGCCAATATCAGACGGTTACCTACGGCAACCTGGCCGGAAAAGACCGCGCCGGTGACGACCAGGCCGGCGCCGGGTACGGTGAAAGCGCGGTCGATGGACAGGCGAAAATAGCCCTGGTCGGCGCTGTTGGTTCGCGCGGCATGGCGGCGCGCTGCTGCTTCCAGATGCTGCTGCAATTCGGCCATGCCGGTGCCGACCTCCCCCGAGACCGGAAAAAGCGGTGAACTGGCCAGGGGCGTTGGCGCCAAAAGACCTGCAACCTCGGCTGCGACCGCCTGCACCCGGTCCGGATCAACCCGGTCGATCTTGGTTATGGCGACGGCGCCCTGTCGAATGTCCAGCAGGCCCAGGATCGCCAGATGCTCCTCGGTTTGCGGCATCACGCCGTCGTCGGCCGCTACCACCAGCAAGGCGAAATCGATGCTGGCAACGCCCGCCAGCATGTTCTTGACGAAACGTTCGTGGCCAGGCACGTCGACGAAGCCCATGACGGTGCACGGTCCGACATTCTGGCCGCTGCCGGCCCGAGCCTCTGCGGCGATATCCTGGTAGGCGAACCCGAGATCAATGGTTAGGCCGCGCCTTTTTTCTTCGGGCAGGCGGTCCGTATCGACGCCCGTCAGGCCCCGTACCAGGGTAGTCTTGCCATGGTCCACATGGCCAGCGGTGGCAATAATCATGGGATCATGTCCTATTTTACCTGCAAAATAGCTAATTGCCCCAACCAGGCAGCCTCGTCTTCCAGACAGCGCAAGTCGAAATGTAGCGCGCCCTCGGTGATCCGGCCTAGAACCGGGATCGGTAGGGCGCGAAAGGCCGCTGCCAGGCGTTTCAGAGCGCCGCCCGTACCGCGCCGCCCGGTTTTGGGGGTTATAGCCAGGGCGACGCTGTCCAGGCTTTCCGCCGGTAACGAGCCGCTGCCAATCTGGCCGGTGCAGGCGACGATTTCCACCTGGGACAAATCACCAAGGCTAGCATCCAGGGCCGGACCCAGGCGGTCCGCCATGGCCTGTATCTCGGCCAGGGGCCGGGTCAACAGGCGCAAGGCCGGCAACCTGGCCTGCAGGGTTTCCGGGTGGGCGTACAGGCGCAGGGTAGCGGCCAGGGCGGCCATGGTCATTTTATCGACCCGCAGGGCACGCTTCATGGGGTTACGCTTTAGCTTCGCAATCAGGTCCGCCCGCCCGGCGATCAGACCGGCTTGCGGCCCGCCCAATAGCTTATCGCCGGAGAAACTGACTAAATCTGCGCCTTGGGCCAGGGTTTCGGCAACCGTGGTTTCGTGCGGCAGGCCTAGGGCCGCCATATCGATCAACGCGCCG
>Ga0209403_10006103_pt1 | contig 12330 bp, 11 predicted proteins | sample ArcticOcean_MG_C_8_FD_187440 | JGI IMG/M metagenome (GOLD analysis project Ga0209403, IMG submission 187440) | Marine microbial communities from western Arctic Ocean - ArcticOcean_MG_CB11_86 (SPAdes) (version 2) | ecosystem: Environmental > Aquatic > Marine > Oceanic | place: Arctic Ocean... | reverse complement strand
TTTGAGTGGGGCTGACCTTAGTACGAGAGGACCGGGTTGGACGGACCTCTAGTGTATCGGTTGTCGCGCCAGCGGCAGCGCCGAGTAGCTACGTCCGGATGGGAGAAATGCTGAAAGCATCTAAGCGTGAAACCCTCCACAAGATGAGATCTCCCAGGTCGTAAGACCTCTGAAGGCTCCTGGTAGACGACCAGGTTGATAGGCCAGATGTGGAAGCGCCGCGAGGCGTTAAGCTGACTGGTACTAATAAGCCGTGAGGCTTGACCATTATTCTCTTTCCGTAGATCTGAAGAGGTCTATGGCTTTATATCGCGAGATGTGGTCGATTTGAACTACCGTTTGCAGGATATTCAGTTGTTCGTTCGGGGGCCGGTGCTCGTCGAACGAGCCGTGTTCTTTGAGATAGTTCGGGACGATCGGTATGGCGATGAGGCGTAGCTGAGTGCTGCGTTCCGCCCTACCGGACCCCGGACAACCAATTTCCCGGTGGTCATAGGGGCAGAGTCACACCCGTTCCCATTCCGAACACGGAAGTTAAGACTGCTACCGCCGATGGTACTGCATGCGCAGGTGTGTGGGAGAGTAGGTCGCTGCCGGGGATAATATCCATCAAGACGCCTATGCGGTGCGTCGAAGATTGGAAGAGAGCCCGCTTCAGAAATGGAGCGGGCTCTTTTGCGTGTCGGGCCTGGTCACAGCAGAACCTTTCTGACAGTATGAGCCAGGCGGTGACGCGCACCGCAAGTTCAGCTCGCACCCCATCTTGGAGCTCCTCCCGCAGACACGCGTATACGTCCTCCCACTACCGCGTAAAATACCCGTCGCCATGCCCGACCCAACGATTCGCACTGACGCTCGGTTTGTCGAGCGCGACACGGAGCGAAAGATTCGCCACCGAAACAAGGGCTACTACCGAGTTTCGCACTGGCCAATCTGGATCTTTGTCTTTTTCATCGCGCCAGGGCCGCTCACCTTTGATCTCTTCGAGCGTGGCTTCGATCGCCGCATGTTCGGCTGGCTCGCCCTCGTCGTGTGCGCCACGGGAGTCGCCGCGCTGCGGGGCCGCCTACCGGGATGCGAGCCGAAGCCCTACATCATCCGGTTCACCGAGGACCGCCAGAATCCGCTCTACCGCCGTGTGTGCTACACGACGGCGTGGGGTGAAGTGGTCGCATTTGCAGTCCTCAACGTCGCTGGTCTCGCCTACGCTGCCGCGTTCGGCGAGTGGCGCCTGAAGCAGATCTACGATGTCGCCTACTTTCCCCTAGCTGGCTGTGTATGGATGCTCGGCGCGCTTGGGTACCTTCCGCGCGTGAAGGCATCGACGCAGGGAGAGGGCCACGAACGCCGATATTTCTACGGCTCCGTGTGGGCCGTGACGATCGCTCAGCCAGTACTATGGCTCCTGTGGAAGGTATTGCCCGCGACGCAGCCGGGGGATGTGGCCAAGCTCGTGATATTTATCGCGATCCTTATATATGTCAGCCATCTGTCACGTCTCGGAATTCTGCCGCGCACCAGACCGATTGTCCCAGGGGAACTCGCGGTGTCTGATTGACCCTCGTAGTCGGAGCGACCCGCACGGGCAGGGCTGTTGTGGAATCGACCCCGATCGGGGCTATCTTGATACCCTTAAGCTGCCCAGCCGTCGGAGCGGCCGCCGATATCTAGGTGTCTACCGAGTCCCTCCCCACCAGGATCAGTGCCCTCCTTGCCCAAGAAACTACATAGCGAAGGCCATGTCGGCTGGGACGATTACGCCCCGTTCTACGACTGGGAAAACGCGCGAACACTCGGTCGTCGCGACGTACCTTTCTGGCGCACGATCGCCCTGGAGGCTGAGGGTCGCGTACTCGAGTTGGGGTGCGGTACGGGCCGAATTACTGCGCCACTCGGCCGCGCTGGCGTAAAGCTCGTCGGCATCGATCGTTCAGCCCCGATGTTGACCATCGCTCGCCGGCGCATCGCGAGGGCACAGCTTAGCAGTCAGGTTCGGCTTGTCCGGGCTGACATTAGGGCCACACCGTTTCCAGACTCATCTTTTTCGACCGCGCTGGCTCCCTACGGTGTGCTGCAGTCCCTGCTCCGTGAACGAGACTTGGCCACGACGTTGAGCGCGGTCCACCGAGTCCTCCGCCGGGGCGGCACGTTCGGAGTCGAACTCGTCGCGGACTTGCCTTCGTGGGCCGAGTATCAGAAGCGCGTCAGCCTCAAGGGTTGGAGAAATCGTCCCGGTGGCGTTCACGTGACACTGGTCGAAACAGTCCGGCAGAACCGCGCGAGACACCTGACGATTTTTGACCAAGAGTTCACAGAGCGACACGGCAATCAACATCACTCTCGCAGGTTTGCACTCACGTTTCGCACGCTCTCGGTGCCGCAGATGGTCCGTCGTCTCGAAAAGGCCGGCTTTGAAATCACCGCCCTCCGCGGCGATTATCGAGGCGGTCCATGGTCTCCCGACTCCGAGGTGTGGATTATTCTCAGCCGCCGCCGCTCGATCAGAAGCTCATGAGGACAGCGCAAACAATCTGGTAGAATCGACGCAGCCTTCCCCCCGTTCATCTGGAGTTTTCTCATGTCAGGCCATTCCAAGTGGCACACGATCAAGCATAAGAAGGGGGCTACCGACGCCAAGCGCGGGAAGATTTTCACCAAAATTATCAAGGAATTAACGGTCGCCGCGCGGAACGGCGGCGGCGATCCCGAGATGAATCCTCGCCTGCGAACGGTCGTAGCCGACGCCAAGGCGAACAACATGCCGCGCGAGAACATCGATCGCGCCATTCGGCGAGGTACGGGTGAGGAGCCCGGCGTCTCATACGACGAAATCACCTACGAGGGGTACGGACCGGGCGGTGTCGCGCTGATCATCGAAACGCTTACCGACAATAAGAACCGCACGGTCGGAGAGATTCGACACATGCTCGGCAAACACGCGGGAAATCTGGCGGCCGAGAACAGCGTTGCGTGGATGTTTTCCAGAAAAGGGCAGATTCTCGTACAAAACGGCCAGATCGATGAGGACAATCTCCTGTCAGCCGCACTTGATGCCGGCGCCGACGACGTGAATGAAGACGAGGGAGGCTGGGAAATCGTCTGCTCACCCGAGGCATTTGAGAGTGTGCGCGACGCCGTCAAGGCCCTCGGCATCGAGCCTGATAGTGCAGCGATTGTGATGATTCCCCAGAACATGGTCAAGCTCGTTGGGCGGGAGGCGCAGCAGATCCTGAAGCTGATGGACGCCATAGAAGACCAAGACGATGTACAGCATGTGTGGGCCAACTTCGACGTCGATGAGAAGGAGATCGAGGCCTCTCTCGCGTGAGGATTTTCGGGATCGATCCGGGCTCCGAGCGGACCGGTTATGGCTGTGTGGAATCTGATGGTCGCGCGATCCGTCTGGTGATGTGCGGTGCTATCAGCGCTCCCCCAGGTGACGCCTTTCCACAGCGCCTGGCGCGTATCCATCAGGAACTTTCCGCACTACTGATTCGCTGCGCCCCAGACTACGTAGCCATCGAAGACCTGTTTTACTCCGTCAATGTCCGTAGTGCCCTGAAGCTTGGGCATGCCCGAGGCGTCGCGATGCTCGCGGCGGTCGAAGCAGGCTGTCCGGTGGCGGAATACACCCCGACAGAAATCAAGCACGCCGTGGTCGGGTACGGCCGTGCGGATAAGCACCAGGTTCAACGGATGATCCAGTTGTTGCTCGCGCTTGACCAATTGCCGTCGCCGCACGACGCAGCGGATGCGTTAGCCGTCGCGATTTGCCACCTGCATTCGGTGCCGCGCTACTCAGGGGCAGCCGCTGAGGCTGCCGCCTACGGGGAGCGATCGTCGGCTCAGGGGCCGCAGCTGAAGACCTGGCGGCATTACCGTCCGCCGACGAGCGGATGATTGCGTTTCTTCGCGGACGCGTCCTCGACAAACAACCAAACTTGCTCATCGTGGACGTACAGGGTGTGGGCTACCGCGTGCATGTGCCTCTGTCCACCTACTACGACGTTGGTGACGAGGGAGCGGATGTCGCGCTTCACGTCCATACGCACGTTCGCGAAGAGGCGTTTCACCTCTACGGATTCTTAACGACGATCGAGCAGGAACTGTTCGAACGCCTCATAACGATTAGTGGGATCGGGCCCAAGTTGGCCGTCGCGGTGCTGTCGGGTATCGGGCCGCGCGAACTTGTCAACGCGGTGCAGCACGGTGATGTCGCGAGACTGACTGGCATTCCAGGTGTCGGGCGCAAGACAGCCGAGCGAATGATTCTCGAGTTGAAAGATCGCCTCGCACACCTACACGGCGTGCCAGGGACTGCGGAAACCCCATCGGTCGATCCCGGTGAGCGGCTTCGCGATGATCTCCTCTCGGCGCTCCAGAACCTCGGCTATCATCGGCCGCTGGCAGAGAGGGCTGTCGACGCCATGCTGTCGTCCACCAGCGAACCGAGCTTTGAGGATGGGCTCAGGGCCGCGCTGCGCGAGCTCATACGATAGCACGTCAAAGTTCCTGACATTCTGACTGTGACCGAATGAATGACCGAGTGGTAGCCGGCGGGCGCGTCGAGGAAGACGCGCAATACGAGGCCGGGCTTCGCCCACGCACTCTCAACGAGTACATCGGACAGGACCGTGTTCGCGATAATCTCGAGGTATCAATCGCGGCGGCTCGCGGCCGGGAGGAGGCGCTCGATCATGTGCTGCTCTACGGGCCGCCAGGTCTCGGAAAGACTACGCTCGCCTACGTCATTGGCAATGAAATGGGCGTGCCGGTGCGCTCCACCGCGGGGCCCGTTATTGAGAAACCTGGCGACCTCGCGGCCATGTTGACGAACCTCCAGCAGCACGAAGTACTGTTCATCGATGAGATCCACCGGCTGCCCCCGGCCATCGAGGAGATCCTCTATCCGGCAATGGAGGACTATGAGCTCGACATTGTTATCGGGCAGGGTCCGAGCGCACGTTCTGTCAAGGTTCCAGTGCAGCGTTTTACGCTGATCGGCGCGACAACCCGCGCAGGGTTGCTGACGTCCCCACTTCGCTCCCGCTTCGGAATCGTGCATCGCCTGGACTTTTATGAGGCGGCCGACGTGGAAGAGATCGTCCGCCGTTCTGCGAAGATCCTTGGGGTTGTGATTGACGATGAGGCGAGGAAGGAGATCGGGCGCCGGTCGCGCGGGACGCCCCGCATTGTCAATCGTCTGCTTCGGCGTGTTCGCGACTTTGCCCAGGTGCGCGCAGATGGCCGGATTACGGCTGAGGTCGCGCGGGGGGCCATGGAACTGCTTGAGGTGGACAATCTGGGCTTCGATGAAGTCGACCGCAAGCTATTGCGGACGATTATCGACAAGTTCAGCGGTGGGCCAGTCGGCGTGAACAGCCTGGCCGCCGCGATCAGTGAAGAGAAGGATGCGATCGAGGATATCTACGAGCCTTTTCTGATTCAGGCAGGCTTTCTTGATCGTACGCCGCGCGGTCGCATTGCCACTGCCCGCGCGTACGAGTATTTTGGGCTTACCGCTCCTCGGAGGGACTCTCAGCTTTGGTAACTACTCCGTCTCTACGTCCGGCGCGCGCGCGCATCTCGAGCATAGCCACCTACGTGCCGCCGCGCGTGCTCAGCAATGCCGATCTTGAGAAACTGGTCGACACAAGTGACGAGTGGATCATGAAGCGTGTCGGAATCCGAGAGCGCCACGTCGTCGATCCTGGAGTGGCCACCTCAGACCTTGCGAAGGAGGCTGCCCTGTCCGCGATTCAGAAGGCCGGTCTGACAGCGGAGGACATTGATCTCATTATCGTCGCCACCACCACGCCCGACACGTTGTTTCCCAGTACCGCGTGCCTGCTGCAGGCCAGCCTCGGAGCTCCTCATGCTTGGGGCTTTGACCTTAACGCTGCGTGTTCGGGGTTTACGTATGCCCTGACCACGGCATCGCAAATCGTGGCGGCCGGGGGTAGCCGGCACGCCTTGGTCGTCGGGGCGGATGTGATGTCCAGCATCATTGATTACACCGACAGGGCAACATGCGTGCTGTTCGGAGACGGCGCTGGCGCGGTCGTTGTCGAGCCCACCGATGACGCGGCGATCGGTATTCTCGATTTTGAAAATTACGTCGATGGTACCGGTGGTCCGGCCCTGTGCATGCCGGCGGGAGGCAGCCGGATGCCAGCGTCCGCAGAGACCGTGGAAAAGCGCCTGCACTACGTGAAACAGGACGGCCAGGCGGTGTTCAAATTCGCCGTTCGCAACATGGAGGAAGTCTGTCGAAGGATTCTGGAACGCAATCATCTCAGTGTGGAGCAGGTCGATCTGTTCGTGCCGCACCAGGCGAGTAGGCGCATTATCGTAGCAGCGGTTGAGAAACTGGGCCTGGCACCGGAGAAGGTTGTGATTAACATCGATCGGTTCGGAAACACGACGGCCTGCACGATTCCGTTGGCACTCTGCGAAGCCTATGAAGCGGGCCGCCTTAAACGCGGCGACCTCGTACTTTTGGCCTCCGTGGGGGCTGGCTTCACCGTAGGCGGCGTGCTTCTGCGGTGGGGCCTCGACAGTTAGAGCGTTTTTCATTGGGCTGTAGCGCGCAGGATTTAGCCCGCGTGCGCGTGCGCAGCGTGGAGGCTGAAGTCCCGGCGCCACGGTGTAGTGAAAAGCGCTCTAGGCCTCACAAGGAGCGGGAGTTTCCGCGCCGCACTCGCCAGGCCAACCTTCCCCTGAGACCGTAGTCGCTGGTTCAAGACGTGACGGGCGTATCCGGGGTTGTGATTCCCAGTGGCGTCGATCGGGCGACGGTCATGAGGTGCTACCCTCGCTGCGCGTCAGCTCCACTCTCCTTCATGAAACGTGCGCCCATGCTAGGTTCGGCCTGGATCCGCACCTGGGCGCCAGCTCTCCGGAATGTCTTCGGCACACTCGGGATGAAACCTTTCGTCAGGAGGAGCAGATCGAAAGGCGTGCATCTCTACGGACCGAACGTGCGCCGGCCTGCGCAAGAAGACGTCTGGACATTCGCCAGCGTGCCTCCCGTGGTACCGGCGCTCAGACACGCGAGGTTGATCACGACCGATTACCGGGCTGCGAATGAGCCAAGAGGGCGCGTGGGTGTGGACTACAAGCAGAACCGGTGGGGTAGCACCCTTGCCGGCGTGTACTCTGCGCGACCGCGGCCCCACGCCACCGTATCCACACCGCTGCGGCGGGAGAAGATCGCGAGCCGCACCACCACGGAACACTTCAGAATCGACAATGTCCCAGCGGGCGGTCGGGCGGAACGTGATCTGTGGATGCCGCTGTTACTCGCACGCGGTCGCGCAGAGGTCGATACGATCCCGTCAGGAAGGCGGGGCGAATGACCGACAAGGTCATGCTGACCCGCGATTTCGACTTCGACCTGCCGGATCGATTGATCGCGCAGGAGCCACCCGCCAGCCGGGGCGATTCGCGCCTGCTCGTGCTGCATCGAGATACCGGAAGAATCGAGCACACACTGTTTTCACGCGTGGCTGACGTGCTGCAACGCGGCGATCTGCTGACGTTGAACAATACGAAAGTGTTTCCCGCACGTCTGCTGGGGCACCGTCTTCCGGGCGGTGGCACCGTCGAATGCCTGCTGATTCGGCAGGTTCAGAGGCCCCCAGGAGGAGCGACTGACACTGGCGCAAGTGACGATGGCGTAGGAGAGGCAGAGGCGGGACCGGTGGGCGCCGAGAGAGTCGGTATCGAGCGGCTGGACGCGGACGAGGATGCTGCTGGCGGCGCGGTCTGGTGGGAGGCACTCATGCATCCTGGCCAGCGCCTGAGACCGGGAACCCGGACTGTCTTCGAACGCTTAGGCGTGCGGTTGTATGGCGAGGTCGTTGCCAAACACTTTCACGGTCGCCGCACGATCAAGTTGTGGACCGACAGGGGCATCGACGTCCTCGACGCGATCGAACGTATCGGCCACATACCGCTGCCTCCGTACATCAAACGCGACGACCGGATCGCGGATCGCGAGCGCTATCAGACCGTCTACGCCCGCGAGCGTGGATCGATCGCCGCGCCGACGGCCGGTCTGCACCTCACCAACAGCGTGCTCGACACACTCGCGTCTCGGGGCGTCGAACGCGCGGAACTCACTCTGCATATCGGCTACGGCACGTTCAAGCCGATGCGTTGCGAACGTGTCGGGGACCACGTTGTCGACCCGGAGGTATGCGTGGTGCCGGCGGAGACCGCCGGGGCGTTGACGCGGGCGCGACGAGAGGGACGCAGAATCATTGCGGTCGGCACGACCAGTATGCGTGCCTTGGAGTCGTTGGCGCCCATGGAGGATGGCCAGATTCGGCCATCGACGGCGGATGCGGATCTGTTCATCAGGCCAGGTCACGAGTTCCGCCTTGCCGACGGCTTGATCACGAACTTCCATCTGCCTTGCTCTTCGCTCCTGGTGCTCGTTGCTGCCTTCGCGGGTCGCGAGCGGATTCTGCACGCGTACCGCGAGGCGGTACGCCTGGGGTATCGCTTCTACAGCTACGGTGACGCGATGGCGATCCTGTAACGTATACCGATGCCGTTTCTCTATGAGGAATTTGATCTCTCGGGCGTGCACACGTATCCGCTGGCGTCGAGGACCAGCAAAGCACGGATCGAAGATTTCGGTCGGCCGGTAGCCCGCGGCTCCAGCTTCAAGGAGTGGTTCGACTCGCTGCCAGCGATGCTTGGCGCCAGCGACCTTCGGCGCGTGGTTGCTGCCGTTGTTGGTGCGCGCTCGGCCGGTGCGGGCGTCGTCTGGGGCCTCGGTGCCCACGTCATCAAGACCGGCGTGTCGCCGGTGCTGATCGAGCTGATGCGCTGCGGCTTCGTGTCAGCGGTGGCACTCAACGGGGCCGGGATCATCCACGACTTCGAAATCGCGCTCTCCGGTGGCACGTCGGAAGACGTGGACGAGGCCCTCGGCCCTGGCCGCTTCGGGATGGCCGAGGAGACGGGCGTGATGCTGAACGACGCCATTCGCAGCGGAGCCGAACAGGGGCTTGGCCTCGGACAAGCGGTCGCTTCGTTTCTCTCCGACTACGACCCTCCGCATGCGGATCGAAGTTTGGCCGTGGCTGCGCATCGTCTCGGCATTCCGATGACGGTCCACGTGGCGATGGGCACCGACATCATTCATATGCATCACACCGCTTCGGGTGCGGCGATTGGCGACACAAGCCTGCGGGACTTCAGGTTCTTCACCTCGAGCGTGGCAAGCCTCAGCGGCGGCGTCTACCTGAACTGCGGATCGGCCGTGGTACTCCCGGAGGTGTTCCTGAAGGCGGTCGCGCTTGCGCGCAACCAGGGCGTCGCGCTCGACCGATTAACCACGGTCAACATCGACTTTCTGAGAATGTATCGCCCGCAGACTAACGTCGTGACGCGGCCTGTGGCTGGCACCGGGGGCGCGGGGATCTCACTGGTTGGCCATCATGAGGTCTTGATTCCCCTGTTGGCGGCGGCCATCCTGGAGGCAGGGTAGCGGTCGGAGCGGTAGCGCGGGCCCCGGTCCTGATAGAATTGTAGATTCGTGCCGGAGTAGCTCAGCCGGTTAGAGCACGCGTCTCATAAGCGCGGGGTCGGCGGTTCGAGTCCGCCCTCCGGCACCATCGAATCCCAAATCCCACCCCCCCGGATCTCAGGGCGCTACGGCAGACTTGGGGCTGGGGATTTGGTGACTGGGGTTGGGGATGTGACAGGGCTGCATCAGCAGATTCGCCGGACCATTCGTCGGTACGGGCTCGTCCCCCCCGGCACGAGCGTGTTAGTGGGGCTGTCTGGCGGATCGGACTCGGTGGCTTTGACCCGGTTGCTGATTGACCTTGCGGAATACGGTGAGTTCACTGTGGCCGGCCTGGCACATCTGAATCATCGGCTGAGGGCGTCGGCCGACAGGGACGAGTCATTTTGTCGGCAGTTCGCCCATAGGCACGGTCTGGCGATCGTCATCGAGGCCGTCGACGTTCGCGCCCACGCGCAGACGCATTCCCTGTCGGTCGAAGACGCCGCGCGACGCCTTCGGTACGCGTTCTTTGATCGTGTTGCGGCCGATATCGGCGCAGACTGCATCGCCGTTGGTCATACGCAGGATGACCAGGCCGAGACCTTCCTGCTCAAACTGATGCGCGGCGCCGGTCTGACTGGGCTTGGCGGGATCTTTCCGCGGCGGGGGTTGCTGGTCCGACCCCTGCTTGACGTGACCGACGCGGCCCTGAGGGCCTATCTCACCTCCCAGGGGGAACAGTGGGTCGAGGACGAAAGCAACGACGACCTAAATAATCCGCGTAACAGGGTTCGCCACCGGATCCTTCCAGAAATGGACCGCGCGGCTGGAGGGTCAAGTCATCCCGCTATCGCACGGGCGGCGGAGCTGATCCGGCAGGACGGGCAGTGGCTCGATGAGCTGAGCGACGAACGGTTCCGCGCGCTAGCGATCAAGACCGAATCTGGCCTCGATATAGACGTCAGGGAACTCGCGGCAACGCCCCCACCCGTTCGGCACCGGGTACTGCTGCGGGCGATGCGTGCCGCCGCCGGCACCCATGAAGTGGGCCTGGACCACGTCGAGGCGGTGACGGCGCTCCTCGGCCGGACCCGCGGTGGGGTTGACGTTCCCGGATGCCGCGTGGAAGTTCACGGCCCAAACCTCGTCTTGCTACGCAGAGGGGCGGTCTAAGGTGATAGTCTTGAAGCGTATGCCGAGCGGAGGAAGGTCATGAACTCGACCCTGAAGAGCCTGGTGTTCTGGATGGCCTTGGTCATCATCGGGGTCATCGTGTGGAATTTTTCCACCCAGCTCAAGACCAGCCTCCAGCCCCTGAGTTTCAGTGAGTTCATGGGGGCGGTGGATGCGGGCCAGATTGAGCAGGTCACGATTACCGGCAACGAGATTACTGGCGTCAACACGGCGAATGAGAGCTTCCGGTCCTATGCACCGCCGCAGTACGAGGGTCTCGCCAACCGACTGATCGAGCGCAATGTGAGTGTGTCGGCACGGGAACCGACCGCCAGCCCGTGGGCCACGCTGCTGTATTCATGGGCGCCGATTCTCCTGATGATCGGCTTCTGGATCTTCTTCATGCGCCAGATGCAGAGCGGCGGCAACAAGGCCCTCTCATTCGGCAAGAGCAAGGCGAAGCTCTCGTCGAGTACCCAGAAAAAGGTGACGTTCAAGGACGTCGCAGGCGTGAACGAGGCCAAAGAAGAACTCCAGGAGATCATCGATTTTCTCCGCGAGCCACAGAAGTACCAGAAGCTTGGCGGCCGGATTCCGAAAGGCGTTCTGCTGATGGGCGCGCCAGGAACGGGCAAGACCCTGATGGCACGGGCCGTCGCCGGTGAAGCCAACGTGCCGTTCTTCTCGATTAGCGGATCGGATTTCGTCGAGATGTTTGTGGGCGTTGGCGCCTCGCGCGTGCGCGATTTGTTCGAGCAGGGAAAAAAGAACGCACCGTGCATCGTGTTCATCGACGAAATCGATGCCGTCGGACGGCATCGAGGTGCCGGTCTTGGTGGTGGCCATGATGAGCGCGAGCAGACGCTGAACCAGTTACTTGTCGAGATGGATGGCTTTGAGGCGAACGAAGGCGTGATCCTCGTCGCCGCCACGAATCGCCCGGATGTACTCGACCCGGCCTTGTTGCGTCCCGGGCGGTTCGATCGAAGGATCATTGTCAACCGTCCGGATGTCAGAGGACGGGAGGGCATTCTCGACGTTCACACGAAGAAGATCCCGATGTCCGAGGATGTGGATGTGGCGGTACTGGCGCGTGGATCTTCGGGATTTTCCGGGGCCGACTTGGCGAACCTGGTCAACGAGGCGGCGCTGAATGCGGCCCGCTTTAACCAGAAGGTCGTACGGATGCTCGACTTCGAATCCGCCAAGGACAAGGTGCTGATGGGCGCGGAGCGCCGCTCCATGATCGTCAGTGAGGATGAGAAATACGTTACGGCGGTGCACGAGGCAGGCCACGCGCTGTTGGCGGCCATGTTGCCCAAAGCAGAGCCGATCCACAAAGTAACGATCATTCCGCGCGGCATGGCGCTTGGCCTGACCCAGCAGTTGCCAGTCGACGAGAAGCACAACTACTCGCGCGACTACCTTGAGGATCAGATCGCCATTCTGCTGGGTGGCCGTATTGCGGAAGAGATCACGATGGGAAACGTCACGACTGGGGCGGGAAACGATCTCGAGCGTGCAACCGAGATGGCGCGCCGCATGGTCTGCGAATGGGGCATGAGCGATGCCATGGGGCCGCTGGCTTTCGGCAAGAAGGAGGAGCAGATTTTCCTTGGTCGAGAAATCGCGCA
>Ga0209403_10006101_pt1 | contig 12331 bp, 8 predicted proteins | sample ArcticOcean_MG_C_8_FD_187440 | JGI IMG/M metagenome (GOLD analysis project Ga0209403, IMG submission 187440) | Marine microbial communities from western Arctic Ocean - ArcticOcean_MG_CB11_86 (SPAdes) (version 2) | ecosystem: Environmental > Aquatic > Marine > Oceanic | place: Arctic Ocean... | reverse complement strand
GCATATTTGTTTCTTTCATTTATCAAATGATTAGGCTTTATGATCAGATGACTCAATTCGTGCGGTGATAAAACCGAAATTTCTGACTGTTAAACCCAAACAGATATTATCAATCAATATAATTATGGATGGGCCACTTTTTTTGATAAATCAACTTATTACTTAAGGGCGTCAAATAAAGTTTTATTAAAATTATACTTTGGCTCGTTTTTTTCTAGAAAGCTTTAAGTGCGGTGCTAAGTAATAGCCGGTATAGCTCTCTTTTACCATCGCTACATCCTCTGGTGTGCCAGTTGCAACGATGTTGCCACCTTTGTCCCCGCCTTCTGGACCAAGGTCTATCAACCAATCAGCCGTTTTTATTACTTCAAGGTTGTGCTCTATGACGATGACCGTATTTCCATTGTCTACTAGGGACTGCAGAACTTCGATCAGTTTTTTAATGTCTTCGAAATGCAATCCCGTTGTTGGCTCATCTAGAATATAAAGGGTTTTCCCAGTTGCCCGTCGGGAGAGTTCTTTGGCTAGCTTAACCCGCTGTGCCTCACCACCTGATAACGTGGTTGCTTGTTGACCAATATGAATGTAGCCGAGGCCAACTTGGAATAAGGTTTGCATTTTATCACGTATCGTAGGTACCGCCTTAAAGAAATCCAACCCTTCTTCAACCGTCATTTCTAAAACATCGGCGATTGACTTACCACGAAAACAGATTTCTAATGTTTCCCGATTATAACGTTTGCCTTGGCAAATATCACATTTGACATAAACGTCCGGCAAAAAGTGCATTTCTATTTTTATTACGCCGTCACCTTGGCAGGCTTCACAACGTCCACCCTTAACGTTGAAAGAAAAACGCCCTGGCTTATAGCCACGCGCCTTTGCTTCTGGAAGACCAGAAAACCAATCTCTGATATGGGTGAAAGCGCCCGTATAAGTTGCCGGGTTTGAGCGTGGTGTGCGACCAATTGGTGATTGATCAATATCGACAACTTTATCCAAGAATTCAGTACCCGATATTCTCTTATGCTTGCCAGGATGGACCCTGGTGCCATTCAAACGTCGAGCGAGTGCTTTGTACAATGTTTCTATTACTAGTGAAGATTTGCCGCCGCCAGAAACGCCAGTGATGCAGGTAAAGGTACCTAATGGAAATTCGGCCGTGATATTTTTTAGGTTGTTCTCTTCCGCACCTAAGACCTTAACCAACTGTCCTTTGTGGCCTGGACGACGTAACTGAGGTATGTCGATTTGACGGGTGCCAGCGAGATATTGTCCGGTCAAGCTCTCACGCGTTTTCATAATAGAATTAGAAGTGCCGACTGCAATTACTTTACCTCCATGGATCCCGGCTCCTATGCCAATGTCAATTACATGGTCCGCCGACCTTATTGCATCTTCATCATGCTCAACAACGATCACAGTATTACCAAGGTCTCGCAAATGTTTGAGTGTTTCCAGTAGACGATTATTGTCGCGTTGATGAAGTCCAATAGATGGTTCATCTAAGACATAAAGTACTCCGGTTAAACCTGACCCAATTTGTGAGGCTAGACGAATACGCTGACTTTCACCGCCGGATAATGTGCGAGATGACCGCGCTAATGTTAGGTACTCAAGGCCGACATTGTTTAAAAAACATAGGCGTTCATTAATCTCGCGTAAAATACGGCGAGCGATCTCGTTCTGTTTTTTTGTTAATTTCTTTTCAAGGTTGGAAAACCATGCCTCAGCCTGGTGGATTGATAAACGCGTGATTTCACTAATGTGTTTGTCATCTATTTTAACGGACAGCGCCTCGGGTTTAAGTCTGTACCCTTCGCAAATTTCGCATGTCGAAGTTGTTTGGAATTTTGCGAGGTCTTCGCGAATTAACGATGAATCTGTTTCTCGCCACCGTCTTTCCATGTTGGGTATGACACCTTCAAACGGCTTTATAAGCTCGTAGGATTGTTTACCATCATCGTAATTTAATGGAATTTTTTTTTCACCAGCGCCATAAAGTATAATATCACGCTCTTTTTGTTTGAGTTTGGCCCATGGTGTTTTAAGGTTAAACTTAAAAAATGTTGCTATGCTTTTTAATGTTTGATGATAATATTCCGAGCTTGAGTTAGACCATGGTGCTATTGCTTTTTCTTCCAATGATAGCCGATCATCCGGTATTATAAGCTCTGGATCAAAATACATTTGTGTGCCGAGGCCATCGCATGTGGGACACGCACCGTAAGGGTTGTTAAATGAAAATAGACGGGGTTCTATTTCCTCGATGGTAAACCCTGAAACTGGGCAGGAAAATTTAGAAGAAAATGATACCCGTTCTCCATTATCCGCATTCTCGGTTAAGGCTAAACCGTCAGCTAGTTCTAGGGCAGTCTCAAAGCTATCTGCCAGACGTTGACTTAGCCCTTTACGCACGACTAGCCTGTCAATGACAACTTCAATATCATGCTTGAAATTTTTCTTGAGTGCGGGAGCGTCTTCAATCTCGTAATGTTGACCATCGATTTTAACGCGCTGGAAACCTTTGCTGGAAAGCTCTTTTAGTTCTTTACGATATTCACCTTTTCGGCCACGTATAATTGGTGCTAGTAAGTATAACTTTGTTCCTTCTTTCATACCTAATACGCGGTCGACCATCTGCGAGACAGATTGGGCCGTAATGGGAAGACCAGTAGCGGGCGAGTAAGGAATGCCAATACGAGAAAACATTAAGCGCATGTAGTCGTATATCTCTGTAACAGTGCCGACCGTTGAGCGCGGATTGCGACTTGTTGTTTTTTGTTCGATTGAGATTGCTGGAGAAAGTCCCTCGATAGAATCGACGTCAGGTTTCTGCATTAACTCTAAGAATTGCCGTGCATAAGCAGATAGACTTTCAACGTACCGCCGTTGACCTTCAGCATATATTGTATCAAACGCCAGTGACGATTTTCCTGAACCTGACAGCCCGGTGATGACTGTTAATGAATCTCTTGGAATTGTTACGTCAACATTTTGTAAGTTGTGTTCGCGGGCACCGCTAATTATTATATCTGCCATAATAGTTTATATGGACTGCCAATTCAGAAAAAGCGAGTCTCAATAATTGCATTTTAAAATAAAATGGTTAGCTCTTATGACGAATAGATAAAATTTTTTGTTTGAGGCTTGTACATTTTAATCTTTGCAAGGACAATTAGACGCCCATTCCAAATATCTCGTTATTTTTTTTAAATTTTGCGGAGAGAAACCGCTGTTAGCGCATAAAGTGCCATGAGAAGAGCCAAGGTAGCGGCTAGAATGTATAACTGTTTATAGCTGCTAAAAATCATCAGTAATCCTGCAAAAACAGGTGATATTGTTTGGGATACTCTCAAACCAAAATTTATAGCTGAGGCAAATGTGGATCGGAGGTCTTCTGGTGCATAATCAAGCAGTAAATATTGGAGTGAAGGCCTTAAAATGCCAAATGACCCGCCGTAGCACATAGCTGTAAATACTAGCATCCATTGGTTTCGGACAAAAGGAATAATAGCCAGGCCTAAAGCTAAAATCAAAAAAGCAAAACAAATCAAAGTACGGTAGGAAAAATAAAGTGCTAAACCGGAGAGCTGTGATGCCACTAAAACCCCCATTATGGCTCGAGACCCAAGTATAATGCCGATTACGATTGCTGGTGAGTTAAATGTATCATTTAGAAATAATGGTAAATAAGTGATAAATGCGCCGAAAGCGATAAATATAAAACCACCTGTCATAAATACCAACTCAATTACGATCCTGTTGTTTAATTTCGACCAAGCGTGTTTAAGAAAACCAAGGGTATCAGATTTTATTACATTACTATTTGGCTGAAGTTTATCCATTTTGAAAATCATATAAATTCCGACCGGTAATGCGAGTAAAGATGTCGCAAATGGGTAAAACCACATAATTGCAGCCAATGCTCCGCCAACCATTGGTAATAATCCGCTACCGATGTTTTGTGTCGCACCAATATAACCCATTATTTTTATTCGTTCGCGGCCTTTGAAAAAGTCTGCTGCCATGGACACGTTAATTGTCGAAAGTGCAGACGCACCAATACCTTGTAGAAAACGGAGTAAGAATAGCGTTTCCTGATTGGTGGCAAAGATGCAAGCAGCACCACTAAACGCAAATAAAAATAGTGACGGCAATAAAACTTGTTTTTTTCCGATCCGATCGGCGATTAGTCCAACTAATGGAATGAATATGATTCCAGGCGCAGAATATGCTGCCATAACCCAGCCAATATTTTCTGTTGATATGTTGAGCGCATCTCGGACCGCTGGGAGGGCGGGCGCAACGACCGGAAAACCTAACAAAGAAGCAAATGTTAGGGAAATAACCATGAAAGTATTTTTGTTCAATCTAGGTCGGTCCATGGTGAGATCAATATAGCTTCGTTGTAATTGGTCAAACCAAATTGTCACTTGCTGTGGTTATTAGAAATTTAAGTCAAAGAATATATCTTGTTAGACAAGTGAGCTAATTTTCATATATATACTGTTCGGACCATAAAGAAAGAATGATCTAAAAAAAGGAATTTGCGATGTCCCAGATAAAACTTAAAGTATCGGATATCCAACAACTCACAATCAATATAAAAATGTTTGAGCTAAAATCAGCCAATGATGAACTGTTACCCTCATGGGATGCGGGTTCTCACATTGATCTTCAGATTGGCGATCATATGCGCCGATCATATTCACTAGCAAATAAACCCGGTGATACTGAAAGGTATGAAACAGCTATATTGCGTGAAGCTGACGGCGGAGGTGGCTCAAAATACATGCATGATGAGGTCTCCATTGGAGATGAGTTTATTATTGCAGAGCCGCCAACCAACCTATTTCCATTAGATGAAAAGGCCAGCCGACATCTCCTAATTGGTGGTGGCATTGGTATAACACCATTACGATCAATGGGGTATCGCTTGCGAGAATTAGGGGCAGATTTTCATTTGCATTATTGTACAAAGTCCAAAGAGGAAACGGCTTTTTACGAGGAAATTATTGAAATTTTTGGGGTGGATGGTGTCACGTTTCATCATGATGGTGGAAATCCTTCAAACGGAATTAAGCTAGACGATGTTCTTGGCGCACAAGAGGAAGGCCAGCACCTTTATATATGCGGGCCGGGTGGCTTAATTAATGCGGTCCGTGATGCGGCATCACATTGGCAAGATGATACGGTTCATTTTGAGCTTTTTTCTAGTGCCAACTCAGACCAAAAATCTGCAGAAGTTGGTTTGTCTGAAAAAAGTGATCAACCTTTTGAGGTTGAATTAAAACAAAGCGGCATTTCATTTACGGTTCCAGAAGATAAATCGATTATAGAACTTTTATGGGCGAATAATGTAGATGTAATGTATGCCTGTGAAGACGGTTGGTGCGGTAATTGTAAGGTTGGATTAATTTCGGGAAAAGTTGATCATCGAGATGAATTTCTGGATGAGAGTGATCGTGCAAACTTTATTCAAGTTTGTGTTTCTCGAGCAATGCCCGGTGAAAAACTAGTTCTCGATATCTAGATTCGGACGTTTTTTGAATTATTCAAAAATTAGTCTCTTTCTTATAGTCGGAAATCTCTTTCCCTTACCGCACAAACTCAACATAATAAGCGAACACACCTTTTTAAACGTGAGATGATGTTTAAAAAGGAGTACCTATGGTGTATTTAAAGTAACACAGAAACAGGGGAACCCAATGGCAGGTAGCGTCAATAAAGTCACATTGATAGGTAATCTTGGCCGCGATCCAGAAGTTCGCTTTTCACAAAGTGGTGATAAAATAGCAAATATATCAATTGCTACGTCAGAAACATGGAATGACAAAGCTAGTGGTGAACGTAAGGAGAAAACTGAATGGCATCGCGTCGTTATTTTTAACAAGTTTTTGGCCGATATTGCAGAGAAATATTTAAAAAAGGGGTCGAAGGTGTATTTGGAAGGCGCTCTCCAAACTCGTAAATGGACCGATAATTCGGGTATTGAGAAATATACAACAGAAGTGGTTCTTGGTAATTTTAAGGGTGAATTGACGATGCTTGATGGACGGGGTGAAAGCGGGGACACGAGTGCTGGAAATTATGGGGGTGCAGGGTCCCAAGAACCTGATTTTGGGCCCGGACCAAATGATGTTAATGCTGGCGACAGCCCTAGTGATGATCTCGATGACGAAATTCCTTTTTAACTAGGTTATGAGGCTTGCATTTAGTGAACTAGGTGCTGGTGGAGAACCTATCCTAATCTTACACGGCCTCTTTGGTTCAAGTAGAAATTGGGCTGCAATAGCCCGTAAACTCTCCGTTACCAATCGAATTTTAACACTGGATCTACCTAATCATGGGGCATCGAGTTGGACCGACTTTGTATCCTACGAGTCACTATCTCAAATAATTTCAGAGTTTATGGTTGAAAACGATTTAAAAGGCGCCACGGTTTTGGGACATTCGATGGGTGGCAAAATAGCCATGACTATCGCTCTCACTGAGCCGGAGTTAATTGGTCGATTAATTATCGCTGATATAGCTCCGGTTAAATACAATCACGATAATTTATCAATTATCGTTGCACTTGAGAGTATAAATCTCTCGTCGGTAACCTCTCGGAGCGATGCTGATAAACTCCTAATGGAAAAAATTCCTGAACAAATACTGAGGTCGTTTTTATTGCAAAATTTAGTTCGTAGTGAAAATCAATATGAATGGCGGATTAATATTTCTGTCTTAAAAGCAGGTTTGCCCAACCTGCACGGATTTCCATCTTTTTCAGAAAAGGTTTTTTTTGCTGGGCCCACCCTGTTTTTAGCCGGTGCTAGATCAGATTTTATTGAACCAAACCATCACCAAGAAATCACTCGCTTGTTTCCAAAATCATCAGTTATCAAGATAGCTAATGCGGGTCACTGGCTCCATGCGGATAATCCAGAAGTCTTTCTTCAGTCTGTTATGCGGTTTATGCAACCATAAATTATTCCATGGAAGAATTTTTATTGTGCTTGTTCTTTTCGTCTTATGGTACGCAACCAGATTGCTGAGAGAAGTACGGCGATAATCATGGGTGTTGTTGCGAGATTAACCCACATCCAACCCATAAAATGATAAATTACTCCAGCAAACAAAGAAGACAAGGCGAGCCCGGTAAAGAGAATGAAGTCATTAACACCTTGAACTTTAGCCCGCTCTGAGGGTGAGTGCACTTCGGTAATAAGGAGTGTACCTCCGGTAAATGTAAAGTTCCAGCCCACACCGATACAGAATAAAGTAATGAAGAAATGAGTGAGTGAATCGCCGGACAATGCTACACAAACGGAGATTAGCAGAAGAAAACTACCAACGACAATAATGCGAACTACACCAAAATATTTTATTAGACTTCCAGTAAAAAAACCGGGCGCAAACATGCCGATAACGTGCCACTGGATGACCCTTGTAATATTATTGTCGGTAAAGGTTTCAGACCTCATGGTGACCGGTGTTGCCGTCATTAAAAGGTTCATCACTGCATAGCCAAATAGGGCCGCAATTAAGGCGACTATAAAAGTATGATTAAGCATAATCTTAGATAGAGGTCGGCCCGTATTTGAGTACTCTTTCTTGGTTAGCTTGGGAATATCTACACCAAGAACTATGACTGCGGATAATAAGCAAAAAACTCCGAGAGCCCAAAATGTGCCTTCAAATGGCAAAGCGCCGATAGTATTCTTTGTCAATAGAACTGTCTCAGGACCAATGATGCCGCCGACGACTCCCATTGCAATAACGATGGCGACAGATTTTGCCTTGATATGCTCCGGTGCTACGTCGGCTGCTGCAAATCGGTATTGCTGAGCTGCCCCGCCATACATTCCAAACATGAATATTCCGATATTGAATAACAAAAAGGTATCGATTGAGATCGCATAGGCTGCCACGGCACTTCCAAAAACGCCAACTAACGAGCCGATGGCGAAACCCCATTTTCGACCTAAGGCGCGCATTAAATACGCGGATGGTAACGTGCCGGCGGCAGTTCCGACTAACATCATTGTTACCGGCGCGGTTACAAAGGTCAGATTATCTTCCAACATTGAAATAGAGACTAATGAAGCCGCAATGAAAGTAAGCGTGCGCCCGCTATTATGTAGTGCTTGGCATAGAGCTAATACAACAACATTGTTTATGTTTCGTTTCGAATTTTCTGAAGAACTCAGAGTTTCTTCCATATGTGTGATTTACGTGAACTGTATCCTTCGTGCAAGCTTCTAATATTTTATAATAATACTACAAACCTCTTATCTTTAACCTTTGAATATATAACAGCTGGGCTAGTTTATTTTTTTTTATAATATTTCTGAAAACTTTTAATACCTTTCTTTTTAGTCTCTATGTGAAATGATTGTTGCGTCTGATTCGGAGAATTTTTCGTGTACTTCTCAGGGATATATACTTTTTTTAATTTGTGAATCTAATAATTTAATAGAAAAGGAAATAATTAATTAGAATCAAAGTGTTATACCCTCTTAGTTGTGTGTAAAATTATTAAATTCTAACCTTAGATTACATTGTGGGAAGCTCTAAAATTTGGTATAATTGAGTTACCAAATGAAGTTAATAACCAAAGCTAAATCATTGCGATGAAACGCCAAAATTTGAATGGAATATTCCCTTGAGCCCACCTGACGATCTCCCCCCTGAAGATATCTCTGATAACAATAATCCTGAAAAGGGTGGAGGCAGCGAACCTCAGTTTGATATATTACCGGTCAGTATCGTAGATGAGATGAGAACTTCCTATCTCGACTATGCGATGAGTGTGATTGTAAGTCGAGCTTTGCCAGATGTGCGTGATGGTCTTAAACCTGTTCATCGACGAATTATCTATGCAATGAAAGAAGGTGGCTACGATTATAACCGTCCGTTTCGCAAATCGGCTCGTATAGTTGGTGATGTTATGGGTAAATATCATCCCCATGGTGATACTGCGATTTATGACTCGTTGGTTCGGATGGCACAGAACTTTTCTTTGCGTCTACCGCTTATTCAAGGCCAAGGTAACTTTGGCTCAATGGATGGTGATCGGGCGGCTGCAATGCGATATACAGAAGCCCGTTTAGCAAGATCTGCTCATTCGCTTGTTGAGGACATTGACAAAGATACAGTCGATTTTCAACCCAACTATGACGACAGCGTACATGAGCCTACAGTATTACCAGCTGAATTCCCTAACTTGCTGGTCAACGGCGCAGGCGGGATAGCTGTCGGCATGGCAACTAATATCCCACCACATAATTTGGGTGAAGTAATTGATGCCTGCTGTGCGGTTATTGAAGATCGCGATATTGCTATTGAGCAACTAATTGAAAAGTATATTCCTGCACCTGATTTCCCGACGGGGGGTATCATTTTAGGTCGCACTGGTTCAATACAAGCCTTTCACACGGGACGTGGTTCAATTCGTATACGTGGACGAACCCATATTGAACCATTTGGTAAAGATCGGGAAGCCATTATTGTTACCGAAATTCCATATCAGGTAAATAAATCTCGTATGATCGAAATCATGGCGGAATGTGTCCGGGATAAAAAGATTGAAGGAATTTCTGACTTAAGGGATGAATCTGATCGACATGGTGTTCGCGTTGTTATTGAAATTAAACGGGATGCAGTGGCTGAAGTAGTGCTCAACCAATTATTTAGGTTTACTCCGCTGCAAACAAGTTTTGGGGCCAACATGTTGGCCCTAAACGCAGGTAAGCCTGAGCAAATGAATCTAAAACAGATATTGTTAGCATTTATAGACTTCCGCGAGGAAGTGATCACGCGCCGAACTACATTTGAACTTAATAAAGCTCGGGATCGTGCTCATATAATGGCTGGCTTAGCTGTTGCTGTTGAAAATCTTGATCCTGTAATCAAATTAATCCGAGGTGCTAAAGATGCTGTCGAAGCTCGGGATAAGTTGATGGCAAAGGCTTGGCCAGTCGGAAACGTTGCTCCGCTGATAGCGCTCATAGATGATGTTGAGCACCTGGTTGTTAAGGGTAAGTACTCTCTATCGGAAGAACAGGCAAAGGCAATTCTTGAGATGCGCCTGCAGCGTTTAACCGGATTGGAGCGTGATAAAATTGCTATCGATTTAAAAGAACTTTGTAAGAAGATTGAGGAGTATCTTAAAATCTTGAGTTCTAAAGAGCTTTTGTTCGAAATCTTGGTCGAAGAATTATTACGAATGAAGGAATTATTCGGAAATGAACGCCGGTCTAGTATTGAAGATTCAGAATTTGAAGGTGATATTGAAGACTTGATACAGAGGGAAGATATGGTCGTTACCGTTAGCGATAGTGGCTATATTAAGCGTGTTCCTCTATCAACGTACCGGGCCCAGAACCGCGGTGGCAAGGGGCGTTCTGGCATGAGCACTAAGGATGAAGATTTTGTTTCTCAAGTATTTATAGCAAACACTCATCAGCCGATGTTGTTTTTTTCATCAATTGGAATTGTCTATAAACTGAAGGTCTATAAGCTTCCGCAAGGTACCCCGCAAGCACGAGGCAAGGCGCTCGTTAATGTTCTGCCGCTGGATGAGAACGAGACAATCACCACAGTAATGGCCCTTCCTGAGGATGAAGAAACCTGGGATGATCTATACGTAATTTTCGCAACTGCCTCTGGAGGCGTGCGAAGAAATAAACTTTCCGATTTTACCAAAGTGAATGCTAACGGCAAGATAGCTATGAAGTTGGGCGAAGGTGACCACCTTGTACGGGTAAGAGTTTTTGAAGAAGGACACAATGTTTTCTTGGCAACTAGAAAGGGTAAATGTATTCGCTTTCCAGTTTCAGATGTGCGGGTGTTTTCTAGTCGAAATTCAACGGGCGTTCGTGGGGTGCGCTTGGTCGATGATGATCAAGTCATTGCCATGTCCGGTCTTAATCATATCAAGGTAGAGGTTGCAGAACGGGATGAGTATCTCCGCTCGGTAAACGCTGCTCGGCGTTTGATCAGTGGTGATTATACGGATCGCGCTGAAGATAAAGCTAGAGATGAAGCTGCGGCTGCACGACTCAAGGAACCATTATTCCAAGAAATGCAGCAAGAGGAAGAATTTATTCTTACCGTCACAATTGATGGCTTTGGAAAGCGCTCCTCTGCGTATGGATATCGTATTTCCAAGCGTGGCGGCAAAGGAATCGATAGTATGGATATCAAGCGAGGAAAAGAACTGACCCAAGTCATTTCAACCATTCCGGTGGTCAATACGGATCAACTTGTTATGGTTTCAGATGGCGGTCAGCTTATTCGTATGCCCGTTGAAGGAATTAGTTTTACGGGCCGGAGTTCACGAGGTGTTACTTTGTTTAAAGTTGCTGATGAAGAACGGGTGGTTTCTGTGACCCGTTTTCGAGATTTGGATGGTGAAGAAGATGAAGAAAATGATAATCAAGAGAAAAATACGACTAAAGTAGTCGGACCCGAGATTGTTAATGTTGCCGACGATGTTGAAATAAGTAAGAATTTAAAAGATACTTCGGGCACTGACGAAGGATAAGTAAAGAAATGAGCGCTAAATGGCACGCATAGGTATATATCCCGGAACTTTTGATCCCGTAACGAATGGTCATATGGATATTATCTCCCGTGCAGTTCGTGTCGTTGATCAGCTCATTATTGGTGTTGCAATTAATGCTGGAAAAGGCCCCCTGTTTACTCTGGATGACCGAGTGGAGATGGTAAATCATGAAATTTCATTACTGCCTGATGGCGCTTCAGATCGGGTAAATGTACAACCCTTTGAGGGTTTGCTGACAGACTTGGCTGTGTCCTGCAACGCTTCGCTGATTATCCGTGGTTTAAGGGCGGTATCGGATTTTGAATATGAATTTCAAATGACCGGAATGAACCGAAGACTTAACCCTGAAATTGAGACAGTTTTTTTAACAGCATCAGAAAAACATCAATTTATTTCATCACGTTTGGTTAAAGAAATTGTTAGTATGGGAGGAGATGTAACCCATTTCGTTGCGTTCAATGTTCGAAAAAAGCTTTTGAGGAAATTTTCTGTTAAATAGATAACTATTATTAGATAATAAGGGTAATTACTATTGACCAAGTGCAGCGCTCTGCTTATGTTGCCGCGCAAAAGATACTAAGAATTATGCTGATTTTTTGATTTTGTAGTTTGAACAAGGTCTATTTTGGGGGCACGTAGCTCAGTCGGTAGAGCATCCGCCTTTTAAGCGGACGGTCACAGGTTCGAATCCTGTCGTGCCTACCATTTCCCCTAAAAATTTACGGGTTATGGAGGGGTGAAAAATGGAAAAAAAACGGTAGCCACTTTTCGTTT
>Ga0209403_10006095_pt1 | contig 12340 bp, 4 predicted proteins | sample ArcticOcean_MG_C_8_FD_187440 | JGI IMG/M metagenome (GOLD analysis project Ga0209403, IMG submission 187440) | Marine microbial communities from western Arctic Ocean - ArcticOcean_MG_CB11_86 (SPAdes) (version 2) | ecosystem: Environmental > Aquatic > Marine > Oceanic | place: Arctic Ocean... | reverse complement strand
ATCCGTTACCATTAAGTTAATTATTAAGCCAAGAAGCCAGAATAATAAATAATGAGAAAATTGTTATTATACATCATATTATTATCTTCATTCATAATTGCGGATGATCAAGCCCCTGTATTTTTACCAATTGAATCAACTGAAGATTTCTATAGTGGATCAAGTATATCATTAGAGGTCCAAGTAACCGATGAATCTTCTATCGAAGATATGTTATTATATTATCGATTTTCTAAGGATGATTCATTTGCCAGTGTTCCAATGGAAAAAGAGATGTTCCATGTGGGTGAAATTCCAGAGCCTGAAGTTAGACCGGGTAGGCTAGAATATTATTTTTTAGCAAGAGACGAATTCGGAAATCAATCCACATGGCCTGAAAAAGGTGAAAGCTCACCTGAGAGTTATCCTGTTTTTGAACCCCTATTTTCAGGAGGATCACATGGAGATATTTCCATCGAATTATTGAATCCTACTTCTGATGAAGTATCAGAGGAGGCATCAATTATTATTTTATCCCTTTATGACCCAGAAGAGTCTTTAGATATAAATGATATACGATTATTTGTTGATGATGAAGATGTTTCAGAGGCCATTTTTAAATCAACAGATATGATTACTTATGTCCCAAGTAAATCCTTAGAATCGGGCAAACATATTATTGAAGTTAAGTTCATTGATGATGTTGGAATTTACCTCACTAAAAAGTTTAAATTCACATTGGCAGAGATAGATTTATCAGTAGCCAAAAAAATTGATTATCGCAAGAAGTTCAAATTTAAAGGAAACATCAGCTATAACTCAGATTTTGACGAGTTCTTTGGTAAAGATCGACCTGAAAACAGACCTATTGATTCCCATAAACTAAATGTATCGGCTAAGTTTACAATTGGAAATATAAAAGTTAGATCTTCAGTATTGATGAATACACATTTAATTGATGAAACGGCCCGTTTAGCATTGGATAAAAGTCAACCATCCAATCGATTAAAATTTGGACTTTCATCTCAATTTTTAGATTTTAAATATGGAGATTTTTCCACAGAATTTTCAGAATTTTCACTGAAAGGTACTCGGGTTCGTGGAGTCTATGCGCATATAAAATTAGGACCATGGAAAACAAGTATTATATCGGGAAATACTAAGGAAATGATCCATTTTGAGAATGTAGAGGGTTACGATCCAGGGTATGGAGTTTGGAGAGAGGAAGGAGATGAAGATTTCACAGATTTACTAAACGATGTTTATGATGAGGGTGAAGATTTCACAGATTTACTAAACGATGTTTATGATGAGGGTGAATATTTTATAGATGAACCGAATGGATCATATGATATCGATATAGATGAATGTAATCTTGGGGCAGAGTGTAATGAAGATAGCCCCAGTGAAGATTATATTGATAATGGAAATGGTGTTTACGATGAGGGTGAAGATTTTACAGATGGAAATGGTGTTTATGATGAGGGTGAAGATTTTATAGATGGAAATGGTGCTTATGATGAGGGTGAAGATTTTGTAGATTCTAATGGAAATGGCCAATGGGATCATGAGGAAGTCTTGACTGAGTCCCCGAATGGATCATATGATATCGATATAGATGAATGTAATCTTGGGGCAGAGTGTAATGAAGATAGCCCCAGTGAAGATTATATTGATAATGGAAATGGGGTTTGGGACGAGGCGGAAATTTATACAGATGAAAATGAAAATGGCGAATGGGATGAGGGTGAATATTTTATAGATGAAAATGGAAATGGGCTTTGGGACGCCGCTGAAATCTTTGATGATAATTCATCTACTGTTGATGGTACCCCTGTTTCAGGCCATGATGATGTTTCCCATGTTAATCACACCAAAGGAATGGCTGCCCGTAAAATGGATGCCTTTCGTACAGAGTTAGATTTTTCAAAGTTTAATTTTGGTATTAATGCCTTGAGATCATATGATGAGATTGAACAATATGATCCAGACTACGAAGAGCTTTATGATCAATATACCTTTTTAGGAAATGCAGTAATTGGTATGGATTTCACTCTCCGTCTGAATAACAAAAAAACACAGTTTAAGGGAGAAACAGCCATTTCATTAATGAATGATTTAAGGGGTACATCTATTGAGATATTAGGAGAAAAAATGGATATGGATTCTACGGAAATAAATTCTCATAACGAGTTATTGATGGCAATTGAAGACTTAGTTGGATTTTCTATTAATAGTGATTTGATTATCGGGAGTTCTGAAGGGCGAGGCATCTCAATACCCCTTCCAGATATGGATAGTTTAGATATAAAAGATTATATATTAAATTCTGTGTTTAAGCAAGGAACGTACAGATTTTTTTTTAAAACACCTATTGAATTCGAAGAAAATAGCTTTGATCTTCAAGCAGAATATAAGCGCGTACCCACCAATTTCATTTCTTTAGGTAATTCATCAATTCAGAGTGATATTCAAGGATTGAAGAGCTCCATAAAGGGTCGCCTTTTAAAAAATATTTTATCTGTTAGCCTGGGATATGATAATGAACATGATAACCTAATGGGTGAGACACCAGAAGAAAAGTTGAAAAGTTCAACGTCCACCTCAATAACAACATCGGGTGGACTTGGAATTAACTATCTAGATTATCCATCTATAAATTATTCTCTTCGAGTAATGAACCGTGAAGGGATTTCAGTCCAAGAACTAAATATCGTTACTTCCAATAAAACAATAACACATACCATCAGCCCATCATATAAATTTGATACGGAGAATGATATAAATGTTAGCTTGGGTGGGAATATAATGATGATGGATTATAATGATAATTTATATAATTCATCAGATGAAGCTGCGACCAATACTAATTTTACAACAGGGTCATATACAGGCTCATTGGGATTACGTTTTGATTCACCTCTTTCACTAAATATAGGAGGTGGACTATCTATTAATTCTCCAAAAGATGTGAATTCTAAGCCGACTCAATTTTTAGTTGTTACTTCCAAGTTAGGCTATAAATTCATGGAAAAAACATTGAGTACGTTCTTAGGTCTAAATATTGTTTCTGGGAGTAAGCAGACAGATGCTGAAGGTAGTGGAGGAATTGATAATTTGAAAATAACTCTCAAGGCCGGCGGACAATATAAGTTTTCAAGTACAATGAGTGTTGGACTGAATATCAATTTTATATCCTTGTCTGATAATATCACATCAACAAATGATTTTTCTGAGCTCAAGGGAAAACTAAAATTCAAGATGAGTTTTTAATTAATCTATGAAGAACAAATTATATTCAGTTATTTTTTTATTAGTTAGTTTTCATTTTATATCTCTAGTTTATTCCAGAGAGATTAAATTAAATGTTAATTTATTACCAACAGGTCAATACAATGTATCAGATTTTTTGAACCCTTCTGTAAGCTTATGGACAGTAATGGCAGAATGCATTGATTGCCCAGAGGGAGGCGTCGATTATAGATTAGAGGTAAAACTAAATTTTAATGATATTAGGCCTGCGATCTGGGGTGTGACTTATGTAAGAACTTTGGAAACGGGCAGCTTTGATCAATTGACTAATTTTGATTTTCAAGGAGGTGCTGGTTTATTACAAGATTATACTGAAAATGAAGATTTTATTGCTCAATTGGAAGAAACATTTTACCTACCTGCAGGGAATGTAGAACTTTCAGTTGTGGCCTATGAAGCTTGTCCTTTTAGTAGTTCATGGAGGGATGATTTTAGCGTTGATTGTAATCCTATTACCTCTGAAGACAGTCATAGTTATTTTTCCACCTTTAATAATGTCGTTTCTGAACTCGTTTTATTGAGTCCTACAAACAATGGAGATGTATTAGATCCATATCCATTGTTTAGATGGGAGTCTCCTGGATTTGCTGAGGGAGTTAGGGTTGATTATAAACTCTTTGTTTATAAATTTGATCCTCTTTATCACTCAACCCACCTTGATGCAATTGAAGATGATAATTATTTATATTTTTCGACAGAAATTACTGAGCAATTTGAAACGGGAGTGGCCAGACAAATTCAAGTACAATATCCTTCTGATGATCGTGAGCTCGCCTGTGGATATGAATATGTATGGTTTATTGAAGCCAATGATATTATAGAGGAAGCACCATTTAATGGACAATCAGGTATTTGGGGGTGGCCTGAACCCATATCTTCACCCTTATATGCTTTTAATTATGGTTCATCAGGCTCATCAAGTGGCAGTTCAGGAAATATTATTTCTCCGTCAGTAGGTTCTCAGTTGGGGACGGTGCGTCCAACGTTTCATACTGAATCTACTAGTTGTGCGAACTCTTATGAAATATGGCTATCCGATTCAGAAGATTCTGAGGTAGAAAATCCAATATGGACAAGTGGTGAACTGCCTTCAAACATTAATGTTTACCCCTCTGATGCAACTGGCTTAATTCCTAGTGGGAATTATAAATGGAAGATAAGATTGAATCCTGATGGTGAACCAAGCCCTTGGAGTAATGTGTTTGATTTTTCAATTTCAGATTATTCATTAGATGCTCCTATATCGGGTGAATCATTAAATAGTATTACTCCCACGTTTTATTTTAGTGCCCCAATGGATATAGCAGGTTATGAGCTTCGAATTAGTGATAGTGATGACCCTCTTGTTGAATCAGGGAATATCTTCAATGAAAGTATATCTTCTGCTGGTTTTCAATTGCCTCAAGATATTCCTAACGGATTGCTGCCAGGACAATCTTATTATTGGAAGTTAATTTTTTTTGATGGCAATGAGAATATTGTAGGTGATATAGATGACTATACAAGAGTAGAATCATTTAAAATAAAAGAGATACAACTTAATTCACCTTCAAATGGGACCAATAATTTGACGCTTACTCCATCATTCATTTGGAATGGAATAACTGGTATACCCCAATATGAAATATCTATTTCAGATAGTGATGATTCTCAAGTTGAAGATTCCTTTTTTATTGAAGATGTTTCAGGTACATTTTTTCAATATTCTCAATATGCAAATAATCCATTAGAAGCAGGTGAATTGTATTACTGGAAAGTTGTTCCCATTGATGCAAATGGAAATAGAGGTCAATCATCAGCATATTTTTCTTTTTCTACTACTCCAAGTACTATTGCTGATTCAGATAGTGATGACGTAGATAGTAATGAAGATTTTGATACTGATTTAGACGAAGAAGATGTAGATTTTACTTCTGTTGGTCCTCTTGAAGGTTGTACTGATAATAGTGCGTGTAACTATGACCCTGATGCAGAAATTGATGATGGATCATGTGAATATGTTTCTGATTGTTTAGGTGTATGTGGTGGCTCTGCAGTATTAGATGATTGTGACGTGTGTAATGGTGGAAATACTGACATGGATTGTGCCGGTGTGTGTAATGGTGATTCTACCCCTGATTGTGCTGGTATGTGTAATGGTGAAGCAGAAGAAGATATATGCGGTATATGTAATGGTACCGCAACTGATATCAGTGAATGTATTCAAGAAGGAGAAGTTAGTGTAGATTCTGATGTAGTTGCTGGTTCAAGTGGAAGCTCAGAATCAAGTGAAAGTTCTGATAGTACGGGTTCTTCAGGGTCAACTATGAGCTCTGAATCAGATATGATAGTTTCAACAAAGCCTGAATTTTCTATTTTTAATGGGCCAGAAAATTCACCTAAAGATATAATTATAAATTTATTAGCTGCAGTTACTGGAGCAGAGGAATATCTTATTTATTTTTCTCTTGATCAAGAGATTGAGACATATTTTGAAGTACGAAATTTAGCACAAAATCAAACTGAAGTTATTTTAGATGGTTCAGATTTAGAATGGAATCTAACCGTATATATTCGCATTTCTGCAATGGCGGGTGGTAATGTAATTGGAGAATTGTCTTCGATTCAAGTAATAAATTTACCTGAAAAACCAGGTAGTAATGATCAAGTAGGTATTATGGTTTCATTAGAGGATGGAAGTACACAGCCAATGATTGAGATTATTAATACGGTTACGAATGGATTTCATTACACTATGGAAATCGCTACTAATTTAGATATGACTGAAATATTTTTTTCTAGTCCTATCCTTGATAATATACCTACAATATATCTTGAGTCTGCACCACTATTATTATTTGGTCAAACCTATTATATTCAAGTCTATGCAACAGATGATGATGGCCCACATGGTATACCTTCCTCAGTGGTCACCTTATTTATCCCCAACATTATATCTCCTGCTCTTAAGGATGAATTTTCATGGGAGGCTACTATTCCAGAAACAAATACATATCTCATCCAAATAAGTACGACAGATGATTTTTCATCAATAGTCATTGAAGATTTTATAGATGGACTAAGTTATATTCTTTCAGATAATTTATTAGACCCTGGAACACTGTATTATTGGAGAGTTCAAGGATATGATTCAAATAATAGTCCATTTGGAGGCGAGAGTAGTGTGCTATTTTTTGAAACGGAAGGAGAACAAGTTGTTACAGAAGCCACAGAAGGGGGCCAAATTGTTAACCTTCAGTCTCCCTCATCAGGGGAAGAAGTGAGTACTATTCATCCTTCATTTCATTGGGAGGCAATCGATTCAGCTGAAAAATATGAGATTAGAGTTGGTGCTTCTGAGGACTATTCAGAAATTATGTGGCAATCTTCGAATGTGGCACAAAATAGTGTTGAATATCCTTCATCTGGAGGGGAATTATTAGTATCAGAAACCCCATATTATTGGTCCGTTCGTGCGATATTGGAGGATGTAGCATTAGGGGAATATAGCGAATCATTTGAATTTACAGTCTCAGAAGATAATACTCCAGTTCTCACGGGGCCAATGAATGAAACTTCAGAAACTATTCGCCCATATTTTACATGGAATAAAATACCTCGAGCAAGTTCATATGGATTAATACTTGGAAACGATGAAGATTGTAAGCAAGTAATTATAGAAAATCCCAGTATTACGCAGAGACATTTTCAATATCCATCTGATGCACCCCCACTAGAATATGATAAATTTTATTATTGGAAAGTCATTGCCTATGATGGAAATGAAAATGAATTAGGAGATTACAGCACAATTGCTACTTTCAAAACGCCAAGTGGCGTTATTGAAATTGAATTTATTTATAGCGGGAATGGTGAGTAAAAAGCTTAGGTCTTTTTCTCTTTTTTCCGAGCTGCAGGGAAAAGAACATTATTAAGTATTAGTCGATATCCTGGAGAATTTCGGTGCAAGTTTAAGTCTGTTGGTGGATCACCTACAAAATGTCGATAATCCTCAGGGTCATGGCCACCTAAAAATGTAAATGTACCCCTACCCACATTCCCGTGGATATATTTTACTAATGCATCATTGGGAACTTCACCCATTACAAGCACATGCTTTTTAAGATGCTTTCTATTAAACCCCGTTGTTTGACCCATAAATCCATTAATAACATTTACATGATCTTGTGTGAGCATGGTGGGGACAGGATCCCATTTTGCTGAAAATTCAAAGAGAGTAAAATAATCGGCCTCAGCCGTTCTGGTAATGGGGCGATGACTCGGCGGAACATCTATGGTCGAATATTCATAAGTCATAGGATTTGTATATAATTGATAATTGTCAAATGCCACACCATTGGCAAAATTTAGTTTACCTGCAAACCCTGATTCTACGGGGGTACCATCAAAAGGGGTATCCGCAATATCTACATTTACGGCTGCCAAGGCAATATCAAATGAATCGGTAGCCGAACACATGGCAAAAAGGAACCCCCCATTTGATACAAAGTTTTTTATTTTTACAGCGATAGCCTTTTTTAATTCAGGAACTGAAGAAAACCCAAATTGTGTGGCAGTTGCATTAAAGTCAGCCACTTGTTGTTTGTACCAGTTAGCATTTCGATAGCTTTTGTAAAATTTTCCATATTGGCCAGTAAAGTCTTCATGATGAAGGTGAAGCCAATCATATTCCTTTAATTTACTGGTAAGCACCTCTTCATCAAATATGGTTTCATACTCAATCTCTGCGTAGGTCAAAGCTAATGTCACTGCATCGTCCCAGGGTTGTTTATCATCAGGAGAATAGACCGCGATTTTTGGGAGTTTCTCTAGCAATACTATATCCATATTATTTTCTTCAATGGAGGCATATATTTGGGAGAGTTGCCCTGCATTAATCAATTCAAAATAAATACCTTTGATGGTACATTCTTGCTGTGTGCGTATATTGTCATCCACCATAAATGAGCCGCCACGATAGTTTAATAGCCAATCTACATTTCGGTTTTGTTCCAGAGTTGAAAATGCAACTCCATAGGCTTTGAGATGGTCTGTTTGAACCACATCCATAGGGATTAATAGTTTTTGAGAAAAGGTTAGCCCAACCAATAAAGTAAGTAAAAATGTTTTCATTTAACTTGCCAGCTCCCGTAGTCTAATTCGAATATCATCATAATAAATGCTGAGGGGGTAATCTTCAAGGAATTTTAAATAGATGTCAATTGCGGTGCCAATATTTCCCACTAAATAATCTAGAATTTCAGCATGGAGTATTACTGACATCTCGGAAAAAATAGTTTCTCCAGAAACTATTTTTAATTTTTCTGTTGCCAATCCAAATTCATTTTGCAAAACATATAGATATGCGGTTTGGTACAGAAACATATCTTTAATGAAATTATTTTCTACTTCATTTTGGGTCGAGAGCAGTTCTAATGCTTGCATACGTTTATTTTGTCTAATCAATAGTTGTATTTGGGCAAATATAGTGAATGCTTCATCTTCATCTGTAAAAGCCAAGATGACACTCTGTACATCTAATAGATCATTATAACGAGGAGCATCTTTGGGTAAGTCTTTTAATACTTGAATTAAACTATCCCCCGCAGATTGAAACTCGCCTGCATAAAAGTTTATTTGACTCTCTTTAATTTTGAGAATCAATTTTTCATTACCCTTTTTAAAATTACGTTTAAAACTAATGATTTGAGCCAATGCTTTTTGCGTATTGCCTTTGGCAAGATTAATATCTATTATTCTTAGTGCCGCTAAGAATCGAACATCTTTCTTGGGTGCTTTTTGAGCGACTTTTTCATAGAGTGAAAATGCACCGTCCAAATCATTCATGGCTCTGAACTTGATTTCGGCCAACCGGAACGTGGCGTCAAGATTTCCATCTTTAATTCGGAGTGAATCATAAATACTGACCGCCTTCCAAAGGGAGGGAAGCAGTGACTCTTCAACGGTATAATATGGAGATTCAAAAAATTCATTTCCATCAAAAAACCGTGATAGGGGAAGTAAAGACTCAGTTTTTATTGATTGGGATTCAAGTGTCTGTGCCATCCCGTATATGGCTGTTCGAATAATATCATTCTTGAAATCACTATCAATAATATCAGTATAAACCATCAAGGCAATATCAAAAGCTTTTGCATTTGTAGCATGTTGTGCGAGTTGAAGTAGTTGCCCCGGTTTGGTGTAATGGATCTTTAATAGTTCATAAGAAATTTTGAAATTTCCCGCCCTAAATTCTAGATCTGAAAGCAGTAACTTAGAACCCTTCACGGTGGAGTTTTGCAAAATTTCTCTCAGTTTAACTACTACAAATTCATCTGTTGGATATGACATGACTCTACCTGAGATCATTTTATAATTTTTAGGATTATGTTCTAAGAAGAGTAGGTAGTTCTCCAAAGATTTATCGAATGCCATTCGCATCCGAAAGTAAGTGCCCAATTCGGATGCATAAAAATCTGCTTGGCTATTTTTAGTACGGACAATATCGATAAAAATGATAGCATCATCTACAAATCCATTGGAAACAATTTTGCTCATAAGATTTTTTAAAATGTAAGAATTATTCAGATTTGAGTAGAGGATTTTTTTCGCCATCTCATTCCACTTATTATTTTCAGCCCAAATATAAATTTCCATTTGATCAATCAGCATGGTATAATCTTTGGGATGTGCCATCACATATTCATCGGCAAGAATGATAAGTTCTTCAAAGCGATTTTGATTTTTTAGAAGTCCCCGTAGTTTAGTAAACGCGCGAGTATAGCCAGGGTCTTGCCTGAGTACGTTTCTATAAATTCGTTCTGCATCCTCGGGCATTCCACTTCTTTCAAGGGTTTGGCCTTGTCGTAATTCTAATTCAAACGCTTTATTGTTTTGTTGCTTCTTTATATTTTTTGTGGCTTTATGTTTCAAGTCCTCTAAGGTTTGAGGAGATGGAGGCTGTGCCACCGCTATTGAAAATATGATGAATAATAACATCCTATTCACTTGTTTGCTCCGATGCTTCTTGAAGGCCTCTGAAGTAGTGCTTCATCATCTGTTGATATTCTCGAGAATGACCTTCTTGTAAAGCTGCCTCCATGGCATTAATAAGAAAAAGGTCCCGTTGCCCCTTGTCTGCAGGCAGTCCTGTTGGGCCATCATAGCTAAATTCATTTCCCGTTTTACTTTTTCGTTTTTCAGAAAAATCTCGTTGGGTCATGGATTTCTGACTGTCTAACATTCGAGATAAAATTTGCTCCTGTCGTTCCATGGTTTTACGAGTGACTTGATTTCGCTTGAAATCATTAATAACTTCTTCCATGTCTTGTTCAGCTTTTGATAAACTGCCGGGAGTATCACCGCCAGGCATTTCTTTCATCATTTCTTGGAGTGCTTGTTGTAGCGCCTCTTGTTGCCCCTGTAAACCTTGCATCATTTGTTGCTGCGCCATCATTCCCATTTGGCCCATTTGCATGGTCCCTTTATTAATACCTTTTTGTTGCTCAGACATTCCTTCTAATTGTTCCATATAAGATTCAAATCCAGAAGCAGACCCAGATTTTTGCATTTCTTCCATGGCTAAGAGAAGGAGATATGCAGTTTCATTTAGTCCATCAAGTGCCCCTTTTTGGGCTTTCTTAGATTTTACCGTTTGCTTCTGTTCCAGCTCACCAATGGCTCTATCCATGGCTACTGTGGTCCGACCTAATGCTCTGCTAATTGCAGGAGTTATATAAAATGTTTTTTTAGAGAGCTCCAACATCTGGCTCATAAGTTGAAGATTTTCACGCTTGATCTTATTCTGTTGTGATGCTGCAATGGGTAAGTTTGGATTTCTAGAATTCAAAGTCTCAGTAAACTCAACCAATTTTTCCTGAGCTTGTGATATATAAAGAATATTTCGAACCACAGCTAGGAAGGCATCCATCATCTCATCAACCGTATCTTCTTGAAATTGCTCCTGAATTTCTTTAGCTTTTGCTAACATTTCATCCAGTTTTTCTTTGGCGGATTGAGCGGCTTCTTCAGAAGCATCTTTATCATCATTTTGCATGTTTTTACGCGCAGAATTAATTCCAGATTTAGTTTCTTGGGTCAACTCACTATTTTTCAAATCTGCCATTTGTTGAGCGGCTTCATCAGACAATTCTTCCATAGCTTTTGCCGCTGTTTCCATGGCATCTTCAAGCCCCTTGAATTGCTCTTCTTGTCGCCTTTCACGAGATGCCAATTCTTGTAAATCGGCATTCGGTTCATTAGTCAAATTTTCAGTGATGGCCTGTTGTTCTTTCGTCAATTGTTCGAGACGCTTTATCACTTCATCCATTTTTTGCTCGGCAATGGCCTGCTCAAACATATCAATAAAACGGTCTAATTGTTCTTCAAATGCCTCCAAGTCATAATCAAAATCTTCAAGTGCATCTAACATCTCTTGCATATCCATATTCTGCATGGCTTCTTGCATTTTCTCCATGGCAGCCATCAGCTCGGGGTTCATAATTGAATCTAATAATTCTTGAAATTTATCAAATTTCTCCGTCAATTTATCTGAAACTAAATTATTCTTTTCAGTCTGTTCTTGAATTTTTTGAACCGTTTCTTGAATGTCTTCAAGTTGATTAAAAACTTCCTGCATTTGTTGAATTGTTTCTTCGGCTTTTTGTTGTTGTTCCCAGGACATCTCATCAGATTTCAACATCTCTAATTGAAGGGATTCCACCAAGTCTTGCACATCATCTAAATCAGAAACCATCTCATCAGTGTATGCTTCAACTTGAGCCTCATCTTCTTCAAGCTGTTTGAACATATCTTCGATAGAGGGGTATCGTCCAACAAAGGGTGGAGTGATTGAAATAGATGGCCCCGTTACCGTATTATTATCTGCAATATGGATAGTGAAATGGATTTCATCTTCAGGGGCGGGTTGAAGGTGATTCATGTCCCAATAGTGTACTACTTGTTGTGAACGTACCGATGTGGAAAGCTCTGTGATTTTACGTTTATGGATTGATGTATCTTGTCTTTCTAAATAGTAGGGGGTAATCAATTTGTATTCAATCCATGCAGA
>Ga0209403_10006089_pt1 | contig 12344 bp, 9 predicted proteins | sample ArcticOcean_MG_C_8_FD_187440 | JGI IMG/M metagenome (GOLD analysis project Ga0209403, IMG submission 187440) | Marine microbial communities from western Arctic Ocean - ArcticOcean_MG_CB11_86 (SPAdes) (version 2) | ecosystem: Environmental > Aquatic > Marine > Oceanic | place: Arctic Ocean... | reverse complement strand
GTGGTTTTTATTATGGCCCTGTTTTTGGGGCTCGTTGATATGGTATTGTCTAAAATTATTGGAGTTATTTTTAGTGCTTAATGTTGAAGGTGATATTGTTGAAGATGATATTGTGGACAAGGGTTGGTATGTGATTCACACATACTCAGGCTTTGAGCAAAAGGTTAGGACTAGTCTTATGGAGCAGTTTGAACGCTCTGAGATGATGGAAGACCTGGGTGAGATAATTGTCCCAGTTGAGGAGATTGTTGAAGTTCGAAAGGGGAAAAAAAAGTATTCGTCGAGGAAATTTTTCCCTGGGTATGTTTTGATTAGCGTAAAGATGTCTCAGGATATCTGGTATATGATTAAAAACACCTCGAAGGTAACGGGTTTTCTTGGGGCTAGTGGAGTGCCGGCCCCGTTATCCAAGGAAGAGGTAGAGGTTGTTAAGGAGCAAATAAGTGGAAAGACTTCAGCGGCCAAGCCTAAATTTTCTTTTGAGAAGGGTGAGGGTGTGCGTGTGGTTGATGGTCCGTTTGTAAACTTTAACGGTATCGTGGAGGAGGTTAATCAGGATAAGGGTAAGGTTAAGGTGATGGTTTCTATTTTTGGCCGTGCGACTCCGGTTGAATTGGAGTTTACTCAGGTTGAGAGTGTTTGATGGGTTTTAGTTGTTTGAATTAAAAACAGTTTAGAAAGGAACTAAGTGGCGACAAAAGTAGCGACAGCTCTAATTAAATTACAGATTCCGGCAGGGCAGGCAACTCCGTCGCCTCCGGTTGGACCCGCTTTAGGTCAGCATGGAGTGAATATAATGGACTTTTGTAAGGCCTTTAATGCGGAGACTCAGGGGAAGGAAGGGTTGATTATTCCTGTAGTAATTTCAGTTTATAAGGATCGAACTTTTTCTTTTATTACGAAGTCGCCCCCCGCGGCAGTTCTTCTTAAGCAGGCTGCGAATATAGCAAAAGGTTCTTCGAATCCTAGTCGAGAATTTGTGGGGACGGTTACGGATGAGCAGATACGAGAGATAGCTAGAACTAAGATGGAGGATCTGAATGCAAATAGCACCGAACAGGCGATGCGAATTGTTAAGGGTTCTGCGAAGAGTATGGGAATTAAGGTTGAGGGTTGAATAGACTGGGAGAAGAGTAAATGGCAAAGCAAAGTAAGAGAATAAGGGCAGCCCTTGAGAAAGTGGATGTGCTGAAAGAATATAATGTACTGGATGCTGTTTCTTTGGCAAAAGAAACGGCGAAAGTTAAGTTTAATGAGTCTGTGGATATTGCTGTGCGTTTGGGGGTGGATTCACGAAAGGCCGATCAAAATGTGAGGGGAAGTGTGATGCTCCCAAAGGGGACAGGAAAGAAGTTTCGTGTGCTGGTCTTTGCTAAAGGCGAGAAGGAGGCTGAAGCCAGAGAGGCGGGTGCAGAGTATGTGGGTGGTGAAGATCTCCTAAAAAAAATTCAGGATGGTTGGTTGGAGTTTGACCGTGTTGTTGCCACTCCAGATATGATGGGATTAGTAGGTAGGGTTGCTAAGATTTTAGGTCCTCGGGGAATGATGCCTAATCCAAAAACTGGCACGGTCACATTTGGTGTTAAAGAGGCTATTGAAGAGATTCAAGCGGGGAAGGTTGATTTTCGAGTTGATAAGGCTGGAACTGTTCACGCTCCGGTCGGGAGGGTTAGTTTTTCGAGCGAAGATTTGGCTGAAAATTTCAATGCCTTAATGGCCGAGATTGTGCGCTTAAAGCCTTCCTCGAGTAAGGGCAGATATGTGAAGAGTGTTTCATTGTCTTCGACGATGGGAGTTGGGGTTAGGGTTGCTTTTTCAGCTAACTGATTTAACCTACTTTTTTTTGTGAGAGAAGTTTAGTTGTTTCTTTAAGTAGGTGGCTAATTTATTGATTTATTAAGTTTAACAGAGGTTATTTGTGGCAAATTCAGAGAAGATTGAGGCGGTAAGAGAATTGCATGATATTTTCTCTAGGGCTAAGTCTGTTGTGGTGGCAAATTACCAGGGTATAGACGCGGAAGGGATTTCGGCATTGCGCGTTCACATGCGAAGTCGTTCAGTTGATTTTCGGGTTGTGAAAAATACTTTAGCTAGGAGAGCTTTAAAAGATACTGATATTGAGGTTTTGGGGGAGGCTTTTAAGGGGCCGATTTCGATAGCAGTTGGTTTCGATGATGCTATTGCTCCGGCTAAGGCATTGGCTGACTATGCTAAGTCGGGTGATGTTAAGTCTCCTGAAATTCTTTGTGGAGCAGTTGAGGGGCAGAAGGTTTCCTCTGAAGAGGTTCGGGCGCTTGCAGATTTGCCTTCGCGAGAAGAGTTAATTTCGCAAATGTTGTCTGTTTTTCAGGGTCCGACGACTAACTTTGCGGGAGTATTTTCTTCGTTATTACGTAAGCTAGTTGGCACGCTTGATGCTGTTCGACAGAAAAAAGAAACTAGTTGATTGCTCTTTTCTGCTTTTAATTTTAGGTGGATTGGATTTTGGGATTTATTGTAAATTTATGGTTTATACGAGAATTTTTTTATTGAAAGGAGGTCGTGATGACCGTTGCTAAAGAAGATGTTGTTTCCTTTATAGATAATATGACAGTTTTAGAGATGTCTCAATTTGTTAAGGAGTTAGAGGAAAAATATGGGGTGACGGCAGCTGTAGCTTCCGTTGCTGCTGCTGCTGCGCCGGGAGCAGGTGCTGCTGTCGCTGAAGAAAAAACAGAGTTTGATGTTGTTCTTACAGCAGCAGGAGATAAGAAGATTCAGGTGATAAAAGAAGTCCGCGCGATAACGGGTCTAGGGTTAAAAGATGCTAAGGACTTGGTTGAGGCTGCACCAAAACCTATTAAAGAAGGTGTGAAAAAAGAAGAAGCTGATGAGATTAAGCAAAAGATTGAGGCGGCTGGAGGAGCAGTTGAGGTAAAATAGGTCCTCTTGCGATGGGTTGTTTTGTCTTTATTAGATTGGTTCGCTCTTTTGTAACTCCTTTAAAATAAGGTTGGTAAGAATGTCAAAAAATATTTCTGAGCAGCGCCCTACGGGAAGTTTACGGGTTAGGCAGAACTTTGCCAAAATACCACAAGTAATAGATATTCCTAATCTCATTGAGATTCAAAAAAAATCATTTGAACTATTTCTTCAAGGAAATGTTGCTCCAGGGCGTCGAGAACAGAGAGGCTTGGAGGAGGTGTTTCGGGATGTGTTTCCAATTTCGGACCTTAATATAAATTCGCAAATTCGCTATGTTGGTCTTGAGGTGGGAACCTGGGAGTGTGGGTGCGGAGATTATTCAGAGCTGGGCGGTCCTGGTGTGGTATGTGAAAAATGTGGACAAGAAGTTACCCTGTTGGAAAAGTATAAGCTGCGCGAATGTCGGCAGAAAGGATTAAGTTATTCTGAGCCAATAAAAATAATGGTGCAGTTGGTGTTATTTGACCGGGAAACGGTTGATATTAATGCTAAAACTTTAAAAGGTATGCAGGGCAGGCATATCGTGGAAGATCTTAAGAGTCCAGCGACGGGTAAAGTGCTTTTCCCTGCGCGTACCGAGATTACGCCAGATGTAATCGAGGTGATTAGTAGTCAAAAAGTCAAGCAGGTGGTTAGTAACGTTGTACGGGAAGTGAAGGAGCAGAAGATATTTTTGGGCGAGATGCCGGTAATGAGTCATAATGGAACTTTTATGATTAATGGTATTGAGCGGGTTATTGTTAGTCAGATGCATCGCTCCCCAGGAGCCTTTTTTTCGCATGATAAGGGAAAATCGCATGTTAGCGGAAAGATACTGTATTCAGCGAGGATAATTCCTGATCGAGGTTCTTGGATCGATTTTGAGTTTGATATTAAAGACATTCTTTATGTAAAAATTGATCGCCGTAGAAAGCTCCCTGCGACAGTTCTCTTGCAGGCTTTTGGTATGGAGGTGAAAGAGATTCTTGAGGCTTTCTATGAAATCGAAACAATCAGTCTGAGTTGTAAGGAAAAGCGAGCTTTTGCGTCAAGCCGTGACTTAATGGTAGGGTGTAAGGTTTTGGAGGATATCGTTGATCCCAAAACTGATGATATTATCATTAAGGCAAATAAGAAGGTTGTCCCGTTGACAATCGGTAAATTAAAGCGAATGTCTAAGTCTGTGAAGGTTGAGATAGATCCTGAGGGATTGATAGGTTGCTATCTGTTTGATGAAATAGTGGATAAGGGCACGGGTGAGGTTTTTGCGGAAACTAATCAAGTGATAACGGAAGAGCTTTTAGGTTTTATTTTTAAGAACGGAACCAATGGAATTAAAATTCTTAGAGTGGACGAGGAATTGCTTGATACGGCTATTAGGGATACTTTGGCGGTAGCTAAAATAGATAACCAGGTTGATGCGATACGCGAAATCTACAAACGACTGCGACCTGGCGACCCTCCAACTCCTGAAATAGCAAAGTCTCTATTCTGGAATCTTTTTTTTAATCCGAAGCGATATAATCTTTCCGTTGTGGGTCGAATGAAGCTCAACCAGAAATTCGGATTGGATGTTCCGAATGAAAATAGGTTGTTAACCCTAGAAGATCTAAAGTCAGTTGTTAAATTTTTGGTAGACTTAAGGAATGGGGTTGGTTCAATAGATGATATCGACCACTTAGGTAATCGACGAGTGAGAGCGGTTGGGGAGTCTCTTGAAAATCAATTTAGAATCGGACTTGTTAGGATGGAAAGGGCGATTGTTGAGCGAATGTCTATTCAGGACCCAGATGTTTCGATGCCGCATGATTTAATTAACTCTAAGCCGGTCACCGCTTCTATTAAAGAATTTTTTGGCAGTAGTCAGTTATCTCAATTTATGGATCAAACTAACCCGCTGTCAGAGGTGACGCATAAACGTCGTTTGAGCGCATTGGGACCGGGTGGTTTGACGCGTGAACGAGCGGGGTTTGAAGTGCGAGATGTTCATCCTACCCACTATGGGAGGGTTTGTCCTATTGAAACTCCAGAGGGGCCTAATATTGGTCTTATTGCTTCGCTTAGTACTTATGCCAGGGTTAACGATTACGGATTTATTGAAACTCCCTATAGAAAGGTTCTGAAGGGCGAAGCTTTGTCTGATGTGGAGTTTCATACGGCAATGGTGGAAGATAAATTTGTTATTGCTCAGGCTAATGTGGCGCTAGATGGAAAAAATAAGTTTCGAGAGAAGATCGTTTCGGCTCGCCAAGGGGGAGAGTTTATTTTATCTCCAAGTGAAAAAGTTGAATACATGGATGTTTCCCCTAAGCAGCTTATAAGTGTGGCAGCGTCATTAATTCCGTTTCTGGAAAATGATGATGCTAACCGCGCGTTGATGGGTTCTAATATGCAAAGACAGGCAGTGCCTCTACTTCAACCTCAGGCTCCATTGGTTGGTACTGGCATGGAGGGGATCGTGGCAAATGATTCCGGGGCGGTAGTTGTCGCTGAAAATGATGGCGAAGTTATTAGTGCCGATTCAACACGTATTGTTGTTCGTAATAATATAGGAAGGGCGGATCAAAAAATAAAAGGTAAAAACTATCTCGATTCAACGGTCGATATTTATACCTTAGCTAAGTACCAAAGGTCAAACCAGAATACCTGTGTTAATCAAAGGCCTCTTGTGGCTACGGGTCAAAAAATCACTAAAGGTCGGGTGATCGCTGATGGTCCTGCAACCGAACAAGGGGAGCTTGCTTTGGGTCGTAATGTTCTTGTCGCCTTCATGCCTTGGGCTGGGTATAACTTTGAGGATGCAATTATAATAAGCGAAAAGCTAGTCAAGCAGGATGTTTTTACGTCTCTTCATATAGAGGAGTTTAGTATAGAGGCAAGGGATACAAAGCAAGGTAACGAAGATATTACCAGGGATATATCTAACGTTAGAGAGGATGCTCTAAAGGACCTTGATGAGAGCGGGATTGTTCGTGTAGGTGCGACGGTAAAGTCAGGTTGTATTCTTGTGGGTAAGATTACCCCAAAGGGTGAAACTCAGTTAAGCCCGGAAGAGAAGCTTCTGAAGGCAATATTTGGAGAAAAAGCAGGAGACGTTCGTGATACTTCTTTAAGGGTTCCGCCTGGTATTCAGGGAACGGTTATTGATGTGAAAGTTTTTTCTCGAAAGGGCGTCGATAGAGATGCTAGGGCTGTTACGATTAAAGAGGAAGTTGAGGCTCAAATCGAAAAAGACTTTAATGATGAAATTTTAATCATTAAAGGCGAAACTGAGAGACGAATGAGGCTTCTTTTGTCCGGTAAAACAGTGAGTAAACCCGTAAAAATAGGGCGAATTGATTTTGAAAAGGGACGAGTCTTGGATGACGAGACACTTGGAAAAATGAGCGCTAGGAATATGGTTGAGCTTTCTGCTAAAGATGTTGACTTGGATGAGCTCCGAGAATTAGAGGTAAGCGGGATGGAGCGAGTGAGCACTCTTAAAGCAATGATGAAGGAAAAAATTGCTAAATTACAAAAAGGAGATGACTTGTCTCCTGGTGTGATTAAAATGGTTAAGGTTTTTGTTGCTATGAAACGTAAGCTTCAAGTTGGGGATAAGATGGCTGGTCGGCATGGTAATAAGGGTGTTGTGTCGACGATTGTTCCTGAAGAAGATATGCCGTACCTTGATGATGGAACGACCGTTGAAATTATACTCAATCCGCTTGGTGTTCCGTCGCGAATGAACGTAGGGCAAATTTTGGAGACCAATTTGGGGATGGCTGCAAAGGCGGTTGGTAGGCATATGGCAACTCCTGTGTTTGATGGGGCTAAAGAGGCGGACATTCGAGAGCTTCTTAATGGTACTGAGTTTTCTCCTTCGGGTGCAGAACTTCTTAACGATGGACGCTCGGGACAGCCATTTCGTCAAAAAGTGATGATTGGTTATATATATATTCTTAAGCTTCATCACTTGGTAGATGATAAGATTCATGCCCGTTCGACAGGGCCTTATTCGCTGGTCACTCAGCAACCGTTAGGTGGAAAGGCGCAATTTGGAGGTCAGAGACTAGGTGAAATGGAAGTATGGGCATTGGAGGCTTACGGAGCAGCGTATACTTTGCAGGAAATGTTGACGGTAAAATCAGATGATGTAGAAGGGCGTAAACGTATGTATGAAGCGATAGTTAAAGGGGAGACAACCGCTACTCCTAGTCTTCCAGAGTCTTTTAATGTACTGGTTAAAGAATTGCAAAGTTTGGCTATAGATGTAGAGCTTATTGAGGCTTCTAAGTAGATTACCTTTTGGTTTGATGGTTGTTTGAGGGTGAATTGCTTTAAACATTATTTTAAGGAGATAATCCAGGTGGATAGTTTTACGTTATTTGATAAGCCAAAGAATCCGGTATTTTTTGATGCGATGAGAGTGCGTCTTGCCTCGCCAGAAAAAATCCGTTCTTGGTCTTATGGAGAAGTTAAAAAACCTGAAACTATTAATTATCGCACCTTTAAGCCAGAAAGGGACGGGTTGTTTTGCGCTAAAATTTTTGGTCCGGTAAAGGATTGGGAGTGTAATTGCGGAAAATACAAAAGGATGAAACACAAGGGGGTGGTCTGCGAAAAATGCGGAGTTGAGGTAATTCTCTCTAAGGTGCGTCGTGAGCGAATGGGTCACATTGAGCTAGCCAGTCCAGTTGCGCATATTTGGTTTTTTAAAGGGCTTCCAAGTCGTATTGGTCATTTATTGGATATTGCTCTTAAAGACCTTGAGCGTATTATCTATTTTGAAAATTATATCGTGATGGATCCAGGTGATTCAGACCTTAAGATTGGTGAACTTTTAAGCGAAGAAGAGTTTCGTGAAGTGGAAATGGAGTTTCCTGATACATTTAAGGCGATGATTGGAGCCGAAGCTATCGATGAGATGCTAAAATCCATAGATTTAGATGCAGAGTCAATTCGTCTAAAAGAGGAGGCGATTACTACTAAGTCTGTGATGAATAAGCGTAAAATTGCAAAGCGGCTTAAAATTATTGAAGCATTCCGTAAATCAGGAAACAGACCTGATTGGATGATTCTTAAGGTGGTTCCTGTTATCCCCCCAGAATTAAGACCCTTAGTTCCGTTAGATGGTGGGCGGTTTGCTACGTCAGACTTGAACGATCTCTACCGTAGGGTTATAAACCGAAATAATAGGTTAAAGCGGTTGCAGGAATTGAGGGCTCCGCAAATTATTATTCGTAATGAAAAGCGAATGTTGCAGGAGGCTGTGGCTGCGCTATTTGATAATGGGCGGAGGGGTAGAACTCTTCGTGGTACAAATAAGCGGCCATTAAAATCGCTCAGTGATATGTTAAAGGGCAAGCAGGGTAGATTCCGTCAAAATTTACTTGGGAAGCGAGTCGATTATTCGGGTCGGTCTGTTATTGTGGTTGGGCCTCATTTGCAGTTCCACCAGTGCGGGCTGCCAAAAAAAATGGCGTTGGAATTATTCAAGCCATTCATCTTTAATAAATTGGAAGAAAAAGGGTACGCTACGACGATAAAGACAGCAAAAAAAATGGTGGAACAGGAGCGTTCGGAGGTGTGGGAGGTTCTTGAGGAGGTGGTTAAGGGGCATCCGATTTTCTTGAATCGCGCGCCTACTCTACATCGTTTGGGTTTTCAGGCGTTTGAGCCAGTTCTTATTGAGGGCAAGGCTATTCAGGTTCACCCATTAGTGTGTACTGCTTTTAATGCAGACTTTGATGGTGATCAAATGGCTGTTCATGTGCCACTTTCAATGGAGGCGCGAGTAGAAGCTAAGATGCTTATGCTGTCGACGAATAATATTCTCTCCCCTTCTAATGCTAAGCCAATAGCAGTGCCATCTCAAGATATCGTACTAGGTTGTTATTACATGACTAAAGTTCGTGGCGGTGTGAGAGGGGAGGGGAAAATATTTTCCTGCGCTAAGGAAGTTGTCTCTGCCTACGATGCGGATGAATTGGATTTACAGGCTCAAATTATAGTTCGAGTTAAGGGAGACCTTGTTCAGACAACAACAGGCCGCGTTATTATGGGGGAAGTATTGCCTGATGGACTAGACTTTGCTTTAGTAAACCGACAAATGGATAAAAAGGCGCTTTCAGAATTGATCGGTAAATCTTTTTTAGATGTAGGTAGCGAACAAACAGTTTTTCTATTAGATGCGGTTAAGTCTCTTGGCTTTAAATATGCTACAGAGGCAGGCCTTACTGTTTCGATTGATCACATGCGCATTCCAAAAAATAAGGTGCCGATGGTTAATAAAACGCATGAAGAAGTGCATAAGGTTTATAAACAATATCGTGATGGGCTTATTACTAATGGTGAGCGCTATAATAAGGTAATAGATATCTGGGCTCATGTTACCGAGCGGGTCTCGGAGGAAATGTTTGATGCGCTCGCCGAGGAAGATAAACAGATTGAGGATGGACAACAGCAGGGAGATTTTAATTCTATCTTTATTATGGCCGACTCGGGCGCTCGTGGAAGTGTTCAGCAGCTTCGGCAGCTTGCGGGGATGCGAGGGTTGATGGCTAAGCCCTCTGGAGAAATTATAGAAACCCCTATTACTGCAAATTTTCGAGAGGGTTTATCGGTTCTCCAGTATTTTATCTCAACACACGGTGCGCGTAAGGGCCTTGCTGATACTGCGCTTAAAACTGCTAATTCGGGTTACCTCACTCGGCGTCTTGTTGACGTAGCTCAAGATATAATTATTCAAGAAGAAGATTGTGGAACTCTGCGAGGGGTGGAGGTCACTTCTCTAGTAGATGCTGGAGAAGTTATACAGCCTTTGGGTGAACGTATCCTTGGCCGGGTGGCCTTAGAGGATGTTGTGGATCCTTTTACCGGAGATATTCTGGTTAAATCGAATGACATGATTCTAGAAGGGAACGTAGCTGCAATTGAGAATACAGGAATTGAAACTATAAAAATAAGAACTAACCTAACATGCGAATCAAAGCAAGGGCTATGTGTTAAGTGTTATGGGCGAAATATGTCAACTTTGGGTTGGGTTGACATTGGGGAGCCGATTGGTGTTATTGCTGCGCAGTCTATTGGGGAGCCAGGGACACAATTAACAATGCGGACTTTTCATATTGGTGGAACTGCGAGTCGAGTAGTCGAACAAACGACACTTAAGGTAAAAAGAGGGGGTCATGTAAAATATGCCGGGTTGCGTACTATTAAAAATAACCGCGGCGAAATAATTGTAATGAACCGTAATGGTAAGATCACGGTTATTGATAGTGCTGGTCGTGAGAAAGAAACATATGCTGTGGTTTATGCTGCGCATCTTAAGGTGACAGATGGACAAGAGGTTCAGCCGGGGCAAACGCTCGTTGAGTGGGATCCATACACAAACTCTATTCTCACTGAAGTTGCTGGAACAGTTGCATTTGGAGATGTGGTGGAAGGTGTGACAATGAAGGAGGATTTTGACGAGATAACTGGTTTATCTACGAAAGTTATTATCAGTAATCGAGATGAAAAAAAACAACCACGAGTTTCTATTAAGGATGAAAAAGGAGAAACCGTTCGGCGTTATCTATTGCCGGCGGGCGCGCATATTGGGGTTAATGAGGGTGACTCCCTTAATGCGGGAGATCTTATAGTTAAGATACCAAGGGAGAGCGCTAAGACAAAAGATATTACCGGTGGCCTTCCGCGCGTAGCAGAGCTTTTTGAAGCTCGAAAGCCTCATGAGCAAGCGACGATATCAGAAATTCATGGCACAGTTAAATTTGGTGGATTTGTTAAGGGGATGAGGCAAGTATTTGTTGTAAGTGACTCAGGGGAAGAATGTGAGTATCTCATTCCGCGTGGAAAACATATAAATGTTCATGAGGGCGATGAGGTGATTCCTGGGGAGGCGTTGATGGATGGCGCTAGTAATCCGCACGATATTCTCAGGGTGCTCGGTGAGAATCAGTTGCAATATTATCTCGTTAATGAGGTGCAAGAGGTTTATCGTCTGCAGGGCGTCACAATTAATGATAAGCATATAGAAGTTATAGTGCGCCAAATGTTGAGGCACTTAATTGTTGAAGATCCGGGTGACACTCATTTTTTACTGGGAGAACAGGTAACTAAAAAAATATTTAACGATGTAAATCAAAAAGTGATCAAGAATAAGAAAAAGCCTGCCAAGGGAGTGCCTGTTTTGCTTGGTATAACAAAATCATCTCTAAGTACAGAGAGCTTTATTTCGGCGGCATCGTTTCAAGAAACGACTCGTGTCTTAACTGAGGTTAGTGTTAGTGGTAAGCAGGATAATTTGGTCGGGTTGAAGGAAAACGTTATTATGGGTAAATTAATTCCAGCGGGAACTGGATGTAGATCTTATGAGGGTATTAAAATAGAAGAACCTGAAATAATAGAAGAAGAGAAGGAACTAGAGTCTGAGGAGGCCCCGCTCGCGGTAGAGTAAGGTAAATTTTTCAAATCGTATAATTACCTTGACTCTGTTTAGATCAGTGGTAAAATTGTCAGCTTTTCGCATCCTAATTTAAATAACATTCCATTCTGTAAAAGCTTGGGGTTTTTTTCCTGTAGGTAACTTAGAATCAATGAGTTGCCTTTAGAGGAGTATTGTCTTTGCCAACAATTAATCAGTTAGTTACGTCTGGGCGTAAAAGCTTGGTAAAAAAAAGTAATAGCGCGGCACTAAAATCTTGTCCGCAAAAAAGAGGTGTATGTGTTCGGGTTTACACGTCAACTCCTAAAAAGCCTAATTCCGCGTTGCGAAAAGTGGCTCGTGTAAGATTGACAAATGGTATGGAGGTTACTACTTATATCCCTGGAATTGGTCATAACCTGCAGGAGCATTCGATTGTTATGATTCGCGGGGGCCGTATTAAAGATCTTCCGGGGGTTCGGTTTCATGTGGTGCGAGGGCTCCTTGATACACTTGGCGTTGAGGGTCGAATGCAGAGTCGGTCTAAATACGGAACTAAACGCCCTAAAAAAGAAAAGAAGAAATAAATGGCTCGAAGAAGAGAAGCAGTTAAGAGAGAGATTTTGCCAGACCCGAAGTTTGATAACCTTCTGGTCGCGCGATTTATCAATAACTTGTTGAAGCAAGGGAAAAAAAGTACCGCTGAGGGTATTTTTTATAAAGCCTTGGACGCGGTAGGCGAAAAAACTAATGAGGATCCGCTTAAGATATTTAAAAAAGCGGTAGATAATGTTTCTCCTCACTTGGAGGTAAAGTCTCGCAGGGTGGGCGGTGCTACCTATCAAGTGCCGATTGAGGTTAGAGATGGTCGTCGAATTGCTCTTAGTATCCGCTGGATAATACAGAATGCTAAAGCAAGGTCAGGGCGGTCGATGGTCGAAAAATTGACCGGAGAAATTGTTGATGCGTATAACAATGCCGGGGGTTCAATTAA
>Ga0209403_10006079_pt1 | contig 12356 bp, 9 predicted proteins | sample ArcticOcean_MG_C_8_FD_187440 | JGI IMG/M metagenome (GOLD analysis project Ga0209403, IMG submission 187440) | Marine microbial communities from western Arctic Ocean - ArcticOcean_MG_CB11_86 (SPAdes) (version 2) | ecosystem: Environmental > Aquatic > Marine > Oceanic | place: Arctic Ocean... | reverse complement strand
GTAGGCGAAAGTGTTTATCAAATTTCAACTATTGATCTTGAACCCAATGTAGATGCTCAATATCTTAACCAAATGAAGCGAACTTGGGAAAACAATATGAAGGTTTTTAAAGCTGAAGGAATTGTTGAAGAATATCATATTTTTAAAAGTATTAATCAATATGATGGTGACTTTGATTTGATGCTAATGGTAAAGTATAAAAACTTAGCTGTATTTGATAGTAATCCTAAAAATAACAAAAAATGGGATAAAGCGGAAGCAAGGGCTCGAGATGTTATTTCAAGAGATCAAACTAATCAAATCACAGGAACTTTTCCTAAAATGAGAACGATTTTAGATCAAAAATTGATGCGCGAGATTACTTTTAAAAAATAGACAAAGAGGTAAAAAATGATTAAACAAATTTTGGGGATTTTTGTCCCCTTACTTACATGTGTTGCCATTTTTGGTCAAAATAACGCAGATATATACAGGGTAACCTATTTAAAACCTAAAGCAGGTGGTATGGATGAATTATTGACAGGAATGAGAGAACATAATAAAAAGCATCATAATAAAGGTATTATGAAAGTTAGAACCTACAGGGTGGTTTCTGGTGAAAAAGCTGGTTGGTTAGTCCGTTCATATGGTCCCATGACCTGGGCCCAAGTCGATAAATTCACAGCTGATGCAAGTTCTAAAGCTCATAGAGCTGATGGCACAAAAAAAATCACGCCATATGTTGAAAAAAGAATAGGCCCTACATATTGGTCACCTCAAGAAGATTTGAGTCATAATCGAAATACTTCTAGTAAACCTTCAAAAATGACGAAGGTCACATATTCCCATATAAATAATGGTACAGGAGGTGATTTCCGAGAACTTCAAAGGCAGTTCAAAGAAGTTCATGAAAAAACAAATAGTGACGCTTCATATACTATGGGTCGTTTAGTACATGGTGGTGACTTGACTATATTTGCTACATTTAGAGGAATGGATAATTGGGCCGACATGGCTTCATCCGGACCAAGTTGGTCTTCAAGATACAACGAAGTCCATGGGAATGATGCCTGGGGTCGATGGTTAAAAAGGATCCAAAAGGTCACTAATAAAAGGCATGATGAAATGCGTGTTTATTTGGAAGATCAAAGTACAAGGTAAATAACCATATTATTAAATAATTGCAGTGAGAGAACTATTAAATTCCTTTCGCTCCATTATGTATCAAGAAATTTAAATTAAGAAAATAAAAGGAAATACTATGATGAAACGAATTTTGGGAGTTGTTATTCCCTTACTAACATGTGCTACTCTTGTTGGTCAAGATTATGTTATGTTTCAAACTTCAATTCTTAAACTAAGAGATGGAAAAAATGCATCTTTAATGAATGGCGTAAAGAAGCATAATGCCAAATACCATAATGGTAAAAATAGCCCTAAAGCTTATCTTTGGTACATTAATACTGGTCCAAATTCTGGAAATTATAGTTGGGCAGTAGGGCCAACTAATTTTTCAAATATGGATTTGTCACTTCCTGATGACCATGTAAAAGATTGGGAAAAAAATGTAAGCCCATATGCTGATGAGACCGACATAGTTTTCATGATAAGAGATGAAGAATTAACTTATAATCCTGAGAATGAGACTGTGGGTGAAAATGTTCTCACTAAAAGTTATTCAGTTAAACAAGGTACAGGAAATTTAGCTGCTGTTGCAGAAGCATTTGGATCAATTACTAAAGTCTTAAGAAAAACAAATGCAAAAATTGCTAGACGGATTTATCGAAACAAATTTCCAAATGAAGGTCAAATGGACTTTCAACTTGTCTACCCATTCAAGAGTTGGACAAGATTTGATGAGGTTGGATCTCTAGGCTTACCTGAAGGTTTCTCAAAGGATTATGAGAAAATGTATGGCAAAGGAAGTTTTGAGAAAAAAATAATTAAAGTTCTTGCAGATCATACATTCAATAGGACTCAAGAAGTATTAACAATGGTTAAGTAAATTCAATTAATGAATGATATCAAAAAACCCTGCATTTATGTGGGGTTTTTTTGTTTAAAAAAACATCATTATATTATCTTAATCAAAGCGCTTTATTTATTTTACATTATAAAATATATAGAAAGAAAAAATGGATAATTCATCTGATGCATTAAGAAGCAAGTTTATTCTTGATAGAGAAATAACATTTTTAAATCATGGTTCATATGGTTCATGTCCTAAGCCAGTATTTGAGGCTTATCAAAAATATCAAACAGATCTTGAGATTCACCCTATTAAGTTTATGCAGGAAGATGTTTATAGATTATTAGAGATATCTCGTGAATCGTTAAGTCATTATATTAATTGCGATAAGGATGATTTAATTTTTGTATCTAATCCTACTCAAGCTGTTGGGAACGTAATTCATAATATTTCTGTTAATATTAATGATGAAATACTTTCAACTAATTTAGAATATGGAGCTTGTGATCGAATGTGGACTTATGATGCTGAACAAAAAGGTTATAAATATATCCAGGCTGAGATTACTTTGCCAATTGAAGATAAAGAAATATTCTTAAATGAATTTTGGTCTTTTGCAAATGATCAAACTAAATATGTTTTTATTAGTCAAATCACAAGTTCAACTGGTATGATCTTACCAATTCCTGAAATTGTAGCTGAGGCGAAAAAAAGAGGAATAAAGACCATCATAGATGGTGCTCATGTTCCTGCCCATATAGCTTTAAATATTAAAGAGTTGGATCCCGATTATTATACGGGAGCTTTACACAAATGGTTGTGCTGCCCCAAAGGGATATCCTTTCTTTATGTTAAAAGAGAACATCAAGAAGGCATTCAGCCAATGCTTAAAAGTTGGGGATGGGGAGAGGAATATGAAGCATTTAAGCCTTCAACTCAATTACATAGCCCTAGTAGATTTATTAATATTTTCCAATGGCAAGGGACTAGAGATATGAGTTCATTTTTTACTGTTCCAGAAGCCATTCAATTTCAAGAAGAGCATGATTGGGATGCAGTCAGATCGCGTTGTTCTAATATGGTTATAGAAGCAAGGAACCGTATTACGGAAATTACTAAACTACCTAAAATATGTCCTGATAATTGGCTGGGTCAGATGGCAACTATTCTTTTCCCAATAGATGATACAGTTGCTTTTAAAAAGACTTTATATAATGATTATCAGATTGAAATTCCTGTAATGGCTCATAATGAGAACAAGGTATTTCGTATATCTATTCAAGGGTATAACTCAGAAGCTGACGTTGATCATTTAATCAACTCTTTAGAAGAACTTATTTAGTTTTTTTATAAAAACAGCCTTTTCCTAGAATTGCGAGTGTTGGTGCTAAGATCAAATTTATTAGTGATAATAATTGCCAATACCAGTAATCGCCATAAGCTACACCCAATGTAGTAGTAAGAAAAATGGTAGTTGCATGCCAAGGAATTAAGCTTTCAAACATAGTGCCATAATCTTCAATCGATCGTGATAAAACTTTTCTAGAAATATTATATTTATCATAACGTTTTTTAAAAGCATCTCCAATTATAAAACTAGTGGCAGACTGATTGGAAGTGATCGAATTTGTAAATGCAGTGGTGAAAAGAGAAGAGACAATTAAACCAGCTTTTGTTTTTACTAAGCGAAATACTCGATCCACAATAGATGGCATGGAATCTATTAAATCAATAGAGCCGATAAAAACAAAAACCATAATAGAAAATATAATGGCCTCATTCAATTCATAAAGGCCACCTCGTGAAAATAATATATTGATATTGTCTGGTGCGGAGTTGACCCAATAAGCCATATCTGCATTGAACCCTTTATGAATTGAATCCATTATATTTGCGGATGAATAAGGCTGAAAGATCAAGGCAATAAATGCTGCTGACATAGATGAAGTAAGAAGGGTCGGTAGTGTGGCCATTTTTTTAATCGAACCGATGAGAACAATTAAAGGTGGAATTAAAAGCCAGATATTAAAATTAAACATTGAGGAGATGGAATTTAACGTAGTATTGACTTGAGGTGTATTTATAGCATTACTAACTGGTGGATAAATAAAACCAAGGAAAAAATAAATGCAAGCTGCAAGCAAAGCAGATGGTAAGGTTGTTACCATCATTGAGCTGATATGGTCATAAAGATCAACATCTGTAGCCATCGCAGCAAGGTTGGTAGTATCTGATAAAGGAGAAAGTTTATCTCCAAAGAAAGCACCACCAACAATTGCCCCTGCTGTAATACCTAAATTTGCATCAATAACAGATGAAACACCAATGATCACAACACCAATTGTACCAATTGATCCCCATGATGTACCGGTAAGCATAGAGAAGACTATTGGAATTATAAATGCTAATAAATAGATATAGCTAGGGTTGATCAAATTGATTCCATAATAAATTAACATGGGGATAGTTCCACTTACCATCCATGTGCCAATGATAACACCAATAGAAAAAAGGATTAGAATGGCAGGAAAACCTCGAGATAGTTTTAGAATAATAGATTCTTGAATATTTGCCCAATTAAAACCAAGAGCCAGGAGTTGACCAATAGCAAAAACTGCTGCCAACATAAAAACTACTTCAAGGGGGAACGGTGGTTGTTGATATACTTTTGGACGTAAAACCATTCCATAAAAAATTAATAACCCTAAAAATAAAACGGGTATAATCTTTATAGTAAAAGATGGATTGGGTTTTGAACTCATTTTTTTAGATATTTTTTATAATCTTTTTCTGTTAAGGATTTGTATCGATCAAGCATCCCTTTTTCACGCATTAGTTTCTCTATACCCTTAATATCCATTGGTACAAAATCAGACACGACTTCTGCACCAGTTTCAGTAATAACGATTAGATCTTCCAAACGAATATAGATATTTTCTTCTGGAACACGTAAGGCGGGTTCGATGGTGAAAACCATTCCTGGCATTAACATTTTTGAATGATCACCTACGTCATGTGTAGCCATCCCAACTCCATGCCCAAGACTGGCAAAGTCTCTTTTTGACGAACGAACATATGACATAACAAAGTTTTCTGCAGCTTTACGATGATGGGGTTGATCAAATTTAGCATTTGATAAGATCGCTTGCATTTTTTTAGCAGCATCTTTTCTGACTTGCACTGGTTCTACATAAGGTCTAATATTATCTAATATTGCCCTATAACATGATACATAAAAACCATAAAGCTGGGCTTGCTCATTTGTAAATTTACCATTTACTGGGATCATTCTGGTTATGTCACTCATATAATATTGAAAGTCTGGAGAATAGTCCATTAAAAGTAGATCACCATCTTTTAATTTATCTTTTTTCTCATGATAGTGAGGCATGTAGGCATTCGAACCATTAGCAATAAGGGAGTAATAAGCATCTCCTTGAGCGCCATTAATATGGTAAATATATTTTGCCATTCCATCCAGTTCATATTCAAATAGTCCTGGTTTTGTAGATCTCATAGCTTCCATAAGAGCAAGGCAAGATAGAACGGTAGCTTTTTTAATAACATTAATCTCGGCTTGGCTTTTAATTAGTCTTAATCCATCAAGTATTGGAGTAACATCCTTAATCTTTGAACCATGCATTTGATTTGAGATATTTTTATTAAAATTTTTGTATCTAGGCTCAGTGTGGTCCCAGGGGTCATTTTGTATATCACCTTCATAACGTAATAATAGATCACGGCTTTCTGCGTGTCGCTCTGGCGGCGTTTGATAAAGATAAACAATTGGTTTCGATCTCATTCGCATTCGCCAAAGATGTTCACTCATCATTTCAGTAGGGTAAACATTATCAACGCCATTCATTTTTTTCACCTCATCAATATCCTCACTAGACATTAGTGGTCCTTCACTTCGTTCACGCCTAGGGTTTTTATGAGGTAGATATAATGAAGTTTCACCGGTACCTCCTTTGATCAATACATAAGCATGGGCAGTCTCTATGCCTGTAAGATAGTAAAATTCATTGTATTGACGAAATTTTACATAACCTGTTTCTGAAGGGGCACCTTGAAAGATTGCAATTGCATTACTTTCAATCTCTTTTGCTAATTTCATTCGTCTTGATTTGAATTCGTCAGCCGTAAAAGTAACTTCTGCATTGATTGTATTAACTATGAATATTATTAATAAAAATATTTTATGTTTCATTGATTCCTCAAAAAAAAACTGCCTCAATATTTTATTTGAGGCAGTTTTTAGGTTATTGCTTGTTAATTAAACTAATTATTTAAATGGCTCAGTTACAATGTCTGGACCAGCATCTTTTTTAGATTCTTTAACAATACGTTCAACTTCTCGCATCAGATTCTTATTTTCAAAGACTACACCATCTTTAATTGTATGAATAATTCCTTGAGTACGATACATTTCTTCTGTCTCTTTATCCATATTGATTGCACCGAAAGGATAGAGGTATCGGAAATTTTCTGCGGGACTTCCATCAACCACTAGAATATCTGCTATATATCCTTTTTGAATCATACCAAGCTTTGGCTCTAAGATAGTTTGAGCGCTATTATGAGTTGCACTTTGTAGGACTTCTAATGGATGCATTCCTGATTCAAGAACAAGTTGAAGTTCTCGAATATTACCAAAGCCTCCAGTTGACCATTGATAATTATCATCGGTACCGTAAGCAACACGACCTCCTCGTTTATTGAACTCAAAGATTAAATCACCCCATAGATCATACATGTAATGCCACCTATATTCATCAAGAGATGACCAATTATACTGGAAGGATGCATGCATGTCTGGACTTGGTAAGTGCATTTCCCAAAGTGCTTGGTGAGTGTATTTTTCATGCCACGGTAAACCATGTGCACGAACAATATCTCTATTAGCTTCATAAGTTGCTCTATTTGGTTGCATTGTTACACCATAGAAAACCAATGAATCAGCTATGTCATTTAATAATCTGTGGCGAGTTTCAGGGTTTTCTCCAGCTTCTATCCAAACCTGAGCTGCTTCTCTAAATCGAATATTTTCATTAGACATATTATAATCTACTGGATAATTCATTACCCCTCGATTTAAAGCTGATTCTGCATATCCGTAATGGTGAACAATCATACTTACGCCTAATCGGGCTGCATCCAAGGCATTTACTTGTGATGTAGATGATGGCTGAATGTGAACCGCAGTAAGTCCACCAGCTTTTTCAATTGCCTTTGCCGCGGCTCCAAAGATTGTTGGGTTCCAACAAAGGTTATTTATATAAACCTGCCTAACTCCATTCTTAATCATTTTTTTTGCGACTTTATCTGCGTTGGCAGGATCCATAATAAATTCTTCATCAAAATCAGTTTTACTTCCCCAACCATAAAGTGGGAATAACCTAGGTGAAATGACTTCATTATCACGTTCAGCTTGCAATATCTTTTGAACTCGACCTTCTTCAGCAGGTCCAATAGATGTTACGCCGGTAGCTAATTGAAGATAAAAAATATAATCTAGTGGAAGGGACTCATTTCTTAAATGCAAATGTAGATTTAACATCCCAGGCATAACAAATAAGTTGTCACCTTCAATTATTCGGTCACCTTTCATCCTGTCAGGCTTTTTTGAATCGTGACGTTGTATTTTAGCAATGACGTTTCCAGTTACTAGAATATCAAATGGACCATTAGCAGGACCACCATGCCCTGGAATGACCATTGCATTTCGAATCACTAGTTTTTGATATGGGCCTTCTGCAAGGTCACCAAAATCAACCATTTTAGTTGGGTTTGGTTTATGTTCTACCTTCTCTAGTTGAGCGGGTAAAAATGAGAGTATGACCATTAAAAAAGTGGCCAATCGATGTAATTTCATGATTTCCTCCTTCAAATTACATTAAGACGATATGCATTGAATGGTTTAAAGCGCAAGAAATAGTTAAAATTAAAAATAATCTAATATTGTAAAAATTAAAGCTGTAATCCATACGGCTGTTGAAATCAAAGCAAAAAGACTTCGGCCTATTTTTGTCTTTGGAAGTGTTTTTGCATATTGATTTGTTTTAAACGATATTAATATATCAATCATAGGTATACTGCTAATCAATAAGAATAATAGACTAGTCTTCATAAAGCTAATTTAGGTTTGTTATTTCATTTGTCAAATTTAATAGATGGTTTAAATAATGGAGGTATTGGATCTATCCAATTTTCTTTTGAATCTTTTACAGTTTTAAGTACGTCTTTAATTAGTTCTTGATTGTCAAAGATTACACCTCCTTTAATCGTCCATTTAACTCCACCATGTCGTTCTACTTTATTATTTTTGAACTTTAGCCCGCCAAAAGCATATAGATAATGAAAATTCTCTAAAGGGTTTCCATCAACGATTGCTAAATCAGCAATAAACCCTGTTTTAATCAAACCTAATTCAGGCTGTCGAAGGGTTTTTGCGCTATTATAGGTAGCAGACCTAATAATTTCAAGTGGGTGAAGTCCAGCTTCTTCCATAAGTTGTAATTCTCTTACATTCGCAATCCCAGAAGTATTCCATATATAGGGATCATCTACAGCATATGAAAGATGCCCGCCACGTTTATTGAATTCATAAATTAATCGTTGCCATTTACGAAAGGTATTTGACCATATCTGCTCATCTTTAGAAGTCCAATTCCAATGATAAGCACCATGATATTCTGGATTTGGAAAATACCAATCAATTAGCTTCGCATGTGTAAAACTTTGATGCCAAGGTAGACCCATTGCTCGATTTAAATCACGATTAGCTTCGTACGCGCTCATTGTGGGAATCATAGAAACACCTGATTTAACAAGTCGATCAACAACTTCACCAAAAAGTATATTTTCAGGTGCTTCTTGCCAAATTAAACCGGCATATCTAAAACGATCAGCTTCATTCATATAGTTATAATTTGAAGGAAATGGTTGCAAACTCCCTCCTAAAGCTGATTCAGCATAACCATAATGATGTTCTATCATAGTTACACCAAGTTCAGCTGCATCTACAGCATTAACAACTGAAATATCTGATGGTGGTAAATGGACTGTTGTTATTCCACCTGCTTCATATATAGCTTTTGCAACGGTACCAAATAGTTCTGCATTCCAAGCCAATGAACCTATACGAATAACATGAGCACCGTCTTTAATAAGTTTTTTTGCAAGTTTCAAAACCTGAACTGGATCAGTATTATTCCATTTTTTTATTTTATTATAAGGTGGCTCATGTCCAGGATCACGCGATCGAGAAGGTCCCCAATCTCTGATTGGAAACATTCGAGGTGCATTAATAAGGTTTGCGTTTGATAATCTTTGCTGCTCTAGCGCAGCCTTCCAACCTCGACCTGAACCATTAACCATGGTTGTTACTCCATGAGCAAGTTTCATATTATATATATAATCAAGAGGTAATTCTGGTGTACGAATATGTGTGTGCAAGTCAATTAAACCTGGCATTACATACATTCCAGTAGCATCAATTATTCTATCTCCTGTTGGAATAGGATCTTCTTCTCCTCTACCGGTTTTGCCATTATATGAGATAATCTGTACAATTCGGTTTTTTTCAATTATGATATCTGCGGGTCCATAAGCGGGTCCACCATGACCAGGTATTATCATTGCATTAGCAATAATTAATTTTTCAAAAGGTCCTTCTTTACTAATTCTTTGTGCACTGCAAAAAACAGTTATTAATAGAACAATAGTCAAAATATTTAGCAGTTTAGTTATATTATTTTTCATTGATTTTATACCTCATTATTTTTTTAGCTTTTCTTTGTAATATTTTATTATATAATTATATATAATGTTAGTTAATATTTAGATTCATTTAAAGAAATAATCAAAAAAAGTAATATAGTATAACTCTAATTATTGATTATTCATAATAAGGAAGGTTGATAACATGCGAAAAACATTTTTTCTTTTAATATTAATGTTCTCGGTAATTCATTCTCAGGAAGAAAAGAAAGAAACTTCAAAGGAAAAATATGTTCCAGTCCGTTTCTCCAAAGAGATGCGTGGTTCATTCAATGGAACAAAAATGTCCTATTTAGCTTCTCATTATGAAACCATCCTTTATGAAAAGGATAAATTCAATAATCCTATGGCATCCATTTTTGTCACTGAATATCGATCGATAAAGAATGATCCAAATCGCCCAGTTATCTTTATCTTTAATGGAGGCCCGGGTTCAGCATCTCTCTGGCTTCATATGGGAGTTATGGGGCCTAAAGTAGTTAAGGTACCTTCAGATGCAACGGATGATGGATCTCCGCCATATGAGCTGGTGGACAATCCCCTGACGCCACTTGATGTGGCTGACTTAGTTTGCATTGACCCGATTGGCACTGGATATAGTTTGGCCATGGGTGAACACGAGAATAAAGAATTTTGGGGTGTGAAACAGGATGCGGAAACTGTTTCTAAATTTGTTCGCCAATGGATTCAAGATAACAATCGATGGAATTCTCCTAAATATATTCTTGGTGAGAGTTATGGTGGAATTCGAGGTCCTCAGATGCTTAATGAACTTCGCAATGGAAGTTTAACCAATATTGAAATTAATGGCATAATATTAGTCTCTCCGGCTACAGACTTACAACATATCCGATTTACTCCAGGTAATAATTCACCTTATGTGGGTTACTTACCAACATATGCGTCTACAGCATATTATCATGGCAAGATCAAAACGAATAAATCTTTAGAATCTTTTTATGAAGAGGCGAAAGAATTTAGTTTAAACAAACTAGCCCCAGCTCTAGTTAAAGGATCTCGTATATCTAAAAAAGAGAAAAATTATATTGCAGAAAGGATTGCATATTATTCAGGATTATCTAAACAATTTGTTCTCAATTCTAATCTAAGAGTCGATGCGAGTAGTTTCAGAAAAGAATTGCTTCGTGATGAAGGTTACTCAGTTGGACGCCTTGATTCTAGATATAAAGGTAAAGATTATATAGTTGCGGGTCAAAGACCAGATACAGATATTTCAAGCGAAGGTTTTTCTGCAGCATATGTATCAGCAATGCACACTTGGTTGGCTGAAATTGGTGTAGATATCAAGAGGCTATACCGTAGTGGTGATTCAGAACTTGGCAAAAATTGGGATTGGGTTTCAACTCAGAATGGATGGCCAAGGTTTGTGAATGTTGCTCCTCATATTGGTCGTGCGATGAGAGAAAATATTGATTTTAAAGTTTATGTAGCTTGCGGTATCTATGATCTAGCAACACCTTGTTTTACTGCCACTAATACAATTCATGAAAATGGGATTGATCCTAGTAGAGTAAAATTTTCAGAATTTGAAGGTGGGCATATGATGTATAACCATCAACCTTCTTTTGATAGATTTTTGAATGAATTAAGAGACTTCGTAATGATTAAGGAGTAATAAAATGAAATATATAATAAAATTAGTATTTGCCCTTTCAATATCTATTCATTCTACTGAGGTTCTAGCTCAGGAAAAAAAACCCTATGATAGAACAAGATGGTTTGATTCGAATTCTGTTACAACTGATGATTTAAGACGTGTTCCTCAATCAAAGGGAGATGATGATCATGAAGATAAAATAGTTATAGTTGGTGGTCGTTTATTTGATGGGACAGGTTCGTCAGTACGATTAGCTACAATTATTTTAGAAGGGAAAACAATAACTAGAATTATTGATGCAGATGATACAAACTATCCAACTGATGTTGAAATTATTGACGCATCAGGTAAAACGGTAATGCCGGGTTTAATTGATCTACATGTCCATACCACATATGTTAAACAGTTTAACACTCCTGAAGAATTAACTTCTAAATCTCAAGCTGATGCGGCGCTTAGAGGATTTGAGCGAATGAGATATTTTTTAGAAAGTGGAATTACTTCTGTTCGTGATGTTGCATCGCATGGACGTGCCCCTTTTATTTTAAACAATTATTTTCGTCAAAATATATTACCCGGGCCAAGAATTTTTGCAGCTGGACAATTAATAACTGGTCGTGGTGGCCATGGAGCTGAGGGTGGTTTACAAATAGCCCCTGATTATCCTGATGCAAGTATTCGTATAGCAACAGGTGCCGATGAATGGGTTGACGCAGTACGTCTTCAGTTTCATAATGGCGCTGATCTTATCAAATTGAGTAGTCACTATACTCCAGAAGAAATAAAAGCTGCTATTGATGAAGCACACCGATTGGGTCTTAGAGTTACTGTTGATGCGGAAACTCAATATATTGATATGGCAGTGGAAGCTGGGGCAGATTGCATTGAACATCCACTACCGCGAACTGATAAATCAATCAGATTAATGAAAAAAAATAATGTTTTTGCTGTACCTACATTGGTTCCATATCAGTTGATTAATCAAGATGGTGGATATATGGGTTCAAC
>Ga0209403_10006077_pt1 | contig 12357 bp, 7 predicted proteins | sample ArcticOcean_MG_C_8_FD_187440 | JGI IMG/M metagenome (GOLD analysis project Ga0209403, IMG submission 187440) | Marine microbial communities from western Arctic Ocean - ArcticOcean_MG_CB11_86 (SPAdes) (version 2) | ecosystem: Environmental > Aquatic > Marine > Oceanic | place: Arctic Ocean... | reverse complement strand
CGCTCCGAGAACGTCGAGTCGAGCTGCAACAACGTGCTCTTCAGCAGACCGAGCTGTGGCGTGACCTCGCGGTCCGACAACACCTTCAGCGCCCTCGTGATCAGTGGCACCGCCTTCGTCACCGGGCTCGTGCCGGCCGAGCGCTTCGCGCCGCGTCCAGACGGACGGTTTCGGGTGCCAACGAGATTCTCATATGCGATGAATTCGTGACAGTTGTGCTGCATTGTCGCGCTGGTGAACTGGCGTCCGCCGACCACGATCACCTTTCGGCCGTATTGTTTGAGCTTCTCGACCAGCGACATGAAATCACTGTCGCCACCGACGATGACAAACGCATTGATGTGCTCGTGCGTAAAGGCCATTTCCAGAGCGTCGAGGGCCATCGTGATATCGGCGCCGTTCTTGTCACCGCCGGGCGTCATATTCCGTTGCACCATGCGGATCGCGTGCTGGGTCAGTAGGCGGCTATAGTCGCCCGCCCGCTGCCAATCGCTGTACGCGATCTTGGTGACAATCTCACCGCGCTCCTTGATGGCCTCGAGGACGAGGCCGATATCGAATTGACCGCCGATCGTGTTCTTCACACCGATTTCGACGTTATCGAAATCGATGAACACGGCGATCCGGGTTCCACTGGTATCTGTTGTAATGTTCATTGATCTTTCGCGCGTCTGGCGACGCAGATTGAAATGCTCCGGGCCGGAGCTGAGTTGTGAGGCCTAGCCACAGTATACGCCAGCGACAGAGCTAGCTCGGATTCAGCGGCTCCGGGTTCTCGACGTCGGTGGGAATCACGCGGCTGAACTGACCGCGCTGCAACAGCTCCCGACCTTTGCCTCCACGCCCCGTGATTTCATATTTTGCAGTGCTAATCGTCTGCTCGCTGCCCCGGCTCGTCTCCACGCGCATCAGGTCGCGGTCGCCACGCGAGGCAATGAAGCCCAGTACGCGGTCCTCTCCCGCCAGTTTAATCAGAATGACGCCTTTGCCAGGCCCGGAGAGATAGTTCACCTCCTCGGCGCGGCAGAGCATGGCGCGCGCAGAGCGTGTGGCGGCGATCACCACCTCGTCGCCCGTCACCCGCGCCACGCCGACCACCTCCACGCTGGGCGATGGGCGAGCGAATCGGCGCCCTGATCGTGTGCTCGGATCGACGAATGACTCGAAACCGAACCGCAGGGTATACCCGTCGCTTGTCACGGCGAGGGCGTGAATCGGCGGCGCCTCGCCTTCCTTGCGCGCGGCGATACGGCCCGCAACACGCGGGTCGAGACTGAACGCCGCGATGACTCGCTCTCCATCGCGAAGCTTGAACAGTTTCTGCACCGGCTCGCCGTATCCTGTAGACGCAGGCACATCGACGATTCGAGATGTGTAGGCGACGCCGAGATTGGTAAACAGCACGATGGTCGCGCGCGTGCTCCCCGGCAGCACGGCCAGTACGCCGTCGCCCTCCCGCAGGCGAGTGGTCGACAGATCCCGCACTTCCTTTTGCCGTTTCAACCAGCCATCGCGCGACACAATCACGACGCTGTCTTCGTCAACGATGAAGTCGTCGGCTGTGAACTGCACATCCTCGGCGACCTCAATCAGGGAACGCCGCGCATCCGATTTACCTGCGTACGCCTTCTGGATCTCACCGATCTCGTCGCGCACGATCTTCCAGCGCCCCTCCTCATCCCTGAGCAGTCCGCCGATCTGGCGAGCCCTCTTCCGCTTGTCCGCGAGTTCCTTCTGAATGACGAGGATCTCAAGCCTGGCGAGCCGATACAGCTTCAACTCCAGAATGGCGTCGGTCTGGTCGGCATCAAGCCCGAAGCGCGTGATGATCTTCTCGGCGGCGTCCGCCTTGCCGTCCGACCGGCGAATCAACGTGAGAATTTCATCGAGCGCGTCAAAGATCTGCTCGAACCCCTCGAGAATATGGATGCGCTTCTTCAGCGCGAGCAGCTCGTGATCGAGCCTGCGCGTGACAACGTCGAGACGGAAGTGGAGGAAATGCCAGAGAATCGCCTTGAGATCCAGGCGTTCCGGTCGGCCAACGTCCTCGTTCTCCGTGGGGATCAGACACGTCAGGTTGACGGCGAAGTTGGACTGCAGTGGTGTGTGCTTGAACAGGTACGCCATCACCATCTTCGGATCGGCGTCCGTCTTGAGCTCAAGCTCGACGCGCACGTCGTCGGTCGACACGTCCCTGACGTCGAGAAGCGGCGGCAGCGCGCGTGACAGGACCACATCAGCGATGCGCTCGACGAGCGTGGCCTTATTCACAGCGTACGGAATGCTCGTAATGTAGAGCCGTCGGCCGCCGCGCGCTGCGGGACCTTGCTCCCACGTACCACGCAATCGCACGGTCCCCGATCCGGTCCTGTAGATCTCCTTGAGCTCATCGGCCGAATTCAAGATGTGTCCGCCGGTCGGAAAGTCCGGACCCTTCACATAGCGACAGAGCTGAATGCTACTGAGGTCGGGATCGTCGAGCAGCTTCACGAGGGCGGTGCACACTTCACGAAGGTTATGGGGCGGAACATTGGTCGCCATACCGACGGCGATCCCGGTGGCACCGTTGATGAGCAGGTTGGGAATTCGCGCCGGCAGCACGACGGGCTCCGTCTTGGTGCCGTCGTAGCTCGGCTTGAAAGGCACGGTTGCTCGATCAATCTCCGCGAGCATCTCGTCGGCAATGCGCGCCAGGCGGCACTCCGTGTATCGCATCGCGGCAGCGCTGTCGCCGTCGAGCGATCCGAAGTTACCCGAACCATCGACCAGGGGATACCGCAACGAAAAGGACTGCGCCATGCGCACCAGCGTTTCGTACAGCGCTGAGTCACCGTGGGGGTGGTAGCTCCCCATCACGTCGCCCACGACCTTTGCGCACTTGCGATGCCGGGCATCGGCCGTCAGGTTTTGCTGCCACATTGTGAAGAGGATCCGGCGCTGGACAGGTTTGAGCCCGTCTCGAACGTCAGGCAGCGCGCGCGACGTGATCACCGAGAGTGCGTAGTTGAGGTACCGACTCTGCGCCGCGTCGTGCAGCGCCACGGCTTCCACGACACCCCCCGGCGGCGGCGGTACGCCAACGGCGGAGTCCACGGTCTCGGGGAGATCGAAGAGCGAAGGGGACGACTTGCGGCGAGTGCGTGCCAAGGAATGTGGGCTCCGTGTCACCGTGGCCGCAAGGCCAGGGTCACAGTCGACACATCTTATCCCGGGTTTTCCAACGATTCGCGGATTCGTCGGGAGTTCGCTGCGCAGCGATGAGCCAGGGGCGGGGTATTATCCGTCCAGCACCCGTGGACTCGCCGTTCTCGTACAAGACTCTCGCATTCCTGCGCGCACTCGCGCGGCACAACGACCGCGACTGGTTTCGCCTGCACAAACCGGAGTACGAAGCCCACGTACGTGGTCCCATGGTGGACCTGCTGGCACGACTCGCCGTGGATCTCCGTGGATTCGCGCCCGATCTGGTGGCCGACCCCCGTGTGTCGCTGTACCGGATCTACCGCGACACCCGCTTCAGCGCCAACAAATTGCCTCTCAAGACCAACGTGGCGGCGCAGTTCCCGTCGAGGGACCTGTCGCGTAATCGTGGTGCGGCCCTGTATCTGGAGGTCTCCCAGAAGCGGGTTCGGATAGGCGGCGGGTTGTATATGCCGGCCTCTCCTGACTTGCGCCTGATCCGCGAACACATCGCGACGCATTACCGGACGCTGCACCGCACAGTCACCGGGCGCCTGTTTCGCGAGGCTGTTGGTCCGCTGGCTGGTGCGAAACTTGCGGGAACGCCGAGGGGCTATCTCGCGAATCACCCGGCGATGGAGTACCTCCGCTTCAAGCAGTTTCTGGCGAGCCGGGAGTTCGAGCCCGGCCTCGCGACGACGGACCGTTTCTATCCTGAGCTGTTGCAGACGTTCCGAGCGGTTGCTCCGCTCGTGCGCTTCCTCAATACCCCGCTCCTCGCCGGTGGGCGGGCTGGCCTCAGCGACGTCCCGTTCCCCCGTAGCCGGTAGGACTGCTCCATCTTGTCCGGTGCATGTCCTTCAGGTGGGTCCTGAATGTGACGTGAGGACTGGTCCGCGCAGAGGTCACGCGAATCCCGCCTCCGTGGGGCGGAGCGAGTCCGCCAGATCTCCGGCAAAACGATCCGCGTCCCGCGGCTGCAGGGCCGAGACCGTGACCCGGATGGCCGGTACGGCCTGAAGCCGGAACCGCTCCCCAGCGGCAACCGCCCAGCCCCTGTCTGCCATTGAGCAAACCACGCTCACTTCGTCGCGCACGGGCACCCACACGTTAAAGCCCGAGCGGCCAACCGCCTTGATATTTTGCGCACCGAGAGCCGTCAGCACGGCGTTGCGCCTGTGCGCGTAAATCTCCGCCGCTCTGGCGAGGCGCCGTCCGCTGGACGGGTCCGACCAGAGCGTCAGGGCCAAAGCCTGGAGGATGTGACTGACCCACCGTGAGCCAAGGGCATGCCGACCCCGCACGCGAGCCACCGTCACGGCGTCGCCCGCCATCACCGCGAGCCGCAGATCGGGACCCAGAAACTTCGACGTCGAGCGGACGACCGCCCACCGCTCGTGTCTGGGATCGGTCAGCGTGTGCATGGCTGCACCGGCGACTGGTCCGGCGAAGTCGTTCTCGATCAACACAATGCCCGGAAAGTCTCGAAGGACGCGACGCAGTGCATCGGCACGTTCGACACTGATGGCGGCACCGGTTGGGTTCTGTGCGCGAGGGGTGGCGATCATCGCGCGACAGCCGTCGCCAAGCGCTGCCGCGAGGGCATCGGGCAACGGACCGTCGTCATCCATCGCGACGGGGACCGAGGTATACCCGGAGGCGCCGATCAGATCGACAAGGGCGGGAAACGATGGGTCCTCCAACGCGACGCGGTCGCCAGGTCGGAGGTGCTCCCGAAGGACGCGCTCGATCGCGTCCATTGCACCGCCCAGCACAGCCACCGACTGGCCCGGCACGCCGTCGGCCTCGAACTCAGCGGACGCAAAGGCAGTTAAGCCTGAATGATCGGACGGCCCGCCGTAGAGTCGCAGCTCGTGTTTAGGGAGCAGCATGGCTGGCCCCAGCGGGGCCAGGAGCGCCGGGTCTGGATCACCGGTCGCCAAGTCAATCGTGCCGTCTGGCACAGCCGGCTGTGCCCCAGAAAACGGAGCGGGAACTTGACGTGAGATCCGAGTACCACGGCGTCCGACACCAACGACTAAACCTCTTGTTCGTAGTAGTTTATACGCTGACGACACCGTCGCTGGGCTGACCCCGAGATCAGCGGCCAGGGCGCGGACCGTCGGGAGCGTTTCGCCATGGGCTCGCGTACCGGCGTAGAGACCGCGCTCGAGCGAAGCGGCGATATCTGTGGCTGTTCGACCTTTGATCTTCATTTGCACTAGTACGTACTATTATTTGTACTATTACATACTTTGAAAACTCACTTCAACAGGCAACCCTGCGTAGGCCCCATGAATTCGGACACAATGGCCTGATGCCAGTAGACCCTGCCCACGAGTACCGCACACGACTTGCAGACCGCCGGACGGCCGAGTTGAAGCTGGCGAAGCGCGACCAACTCCTCAGTCACGCCCGGCTCATCACATTTGTTGCAGCGGGAGTACTCGCGATTCTCTGGTGGCGCACCACCGTACCAGTCTGGTGTCTCGTATTTCCGGCTATTGCGTTCGCGGTCCTCTTGCATCGGCACGATCACGTGATCCGGGCGCATCAGACAGCCCAACGGGCGATCGCCTTCTACGAACGCGGACTCGGCCGAATCGAGGATCGGTGGGCGGGCGCAGGCGAGTCCGGTGAGCGGTTTCGCGACGAGCACCATCTGTACGCCAACGACCTGGATCTGTTTGGACACGGTTCACTGTTCGAGTTGCTGTCGATCGCCCGCACCCGAGCTGGTGAGGCACAACTTGCGGCATGGCTCAAGGAACCCGCGGCGGCCGAGGAGGTGCGAGCGCGACAGGAGGCGGTCACTGAACTGACAACGGCGCTCGACCTGCGCGAAGACATCGCACTCGCGGGAGCGGACGTCGCCCAGGCAGGCGTCGATACCGACATGCTCGTTGGGTGGGCCGAGAGTGCTCCGGTGCTCGGCGCACGCTGGCTGCGTGGCGTAGCGACCGGTCTCACGGCCTGCGCTCTGGGCTCCGCGGTCTACACCGCGATCACCGGAGACTATGCGTACCTGGTCGCGGTGCTGCTGCTTGAGGCAGCCTTCTCGATTCCGCGACGGTCTCGCGTGCAACAGACGCTCCACGCAGCCGATGCTTCGGCGCGAGACCTCGACGTGCTCGGGCACGTTCTCAATCGCCTCGAACGCGAGGAGTTCAGAGCGGCTCGCCTGACAGCACTTGGTGGTCAGCTTGAGACAACCCATGTTCCCGCGTCGATCGCCATCCGCCGCCTTCACCGGCTCGTGGCACTGCACGACTGGCAGCACAACCAGTTTTTTGCGCCCGTGGCAGCGACCCTCCTGTGGGGCACGCATCTCGCCTGGGCGATTGAAGAATGGCGGCGTCTGCACGGCCGAGCGGTGCACACGTGGCTACACACCGTCGGCGAGTTCGAAGCGCTCGGTTCCCTGTCCGCGTACCGCTACGAACACCCCGCCGATGTGTGGGCCGAGATTGTCACCGAGGGCGCGGGCTTTGACGGCGTGGGGCTCGGCCATCCGCTTCTTCCAGGCGCGGGGATGGTGCGCAACGACGTCCGGCTCTGGGGAGAGGCCCGTTTGCTCGTGGTCAGCGGCTCGAATATGTCGGGCAAGAGCACGTCGCTCAGGACTGTCGGGATCAACGCCGTGCTGGCGCTCATGGGAGCCCCCGTTCGAGCCACCTCTCTGCGCATCACGCCGCTCGCCATCGGGGCCACGCTCCGAATCCAGGATTCACTCCAGGAGGGGCGGTCGCGCTTCTTCGCTGAAATCACCAGAATCCGCGACCTGTCGGACACCGCGCGCGGACCGGTGCCTTTGTTGTTTCTTATCGACGAGCTGTTCCACGGCACCAACTCGCACGACAGGCTGGCAGGCGCCTCCGGCGTCCTGCGCAGCTTCCTCGACCGCGGGGCCATCGGCATGATCACGACTCACGATTTGGCCCTGACGGCCGTCGCCGACGGCCTCTCTCCTCGCGCGAGTAACGTGCACTTCGAGGACCACTTCCAGGGCGGGGAGATCCAGTTCGACTTCCGCATGAAGCCTGGCCCGGTGACACGGAGTAACGCGCTGGCGCTGATGCGAGCCGTGGGGCTGGACGTCGACGAGAGCTAGTGGTGAAAGTCCAACTGCATTCGACGAACGACGCATCCTCGCGGGCAGCGTTGTTCCTCCTCCAGATACAGGCGGTATTCTCAGCCGTCGCGCCGAGTCCTCGAGCGCGGGTTTCGCAGGCATGCCCAGACCGAGAAAAATCCGCGCGAGGCGCCTTGCTCGTCTCGGTACGACACCGGACATTCACCACAGACTGTTACACCGGCACGGCCCCCATGTGACTCCGTTCAAGCAATGACGTAATCTTGAAGGAATATGTCCAATCAGAGATCCACGTCATGAACGTCACGATCACGCGCCGCGCGGTGCTGTCACTACCCGTCGCCGCGGCTCTGGGCAGCGTGCTTCGCGCGCAATCCGCACCAGGCGGCACGATGCTGCTCGCGATGCACCAGAACACCTCCTCTGCCGCCGGCTTCAGGGGATCGCTGGAGGGCTGGGCTCGAGCCGGGATCCGGTACGTTGAGATCAACGACCGTGTGCTCGACGCTTTTCTGGCAAACAACACGATCGAAGCCGCACGGCGGGTCATGACCGACCTGGGCTTGACACCGGTCTCCGGTTCCGCGAGCTTGCCGGACCTGTGGATTCCGGGGCCGGATCGTGAGGCGTCCCTCGAGACATGGCGGAAACGCTGCGACCAGTACGTCGCGCTCGGCCTGCAAAAGATATACGCGCCGTCGGTCACGAACCGACCGGTCACGTCCGAGGATTTCGCAGCAACCCCTGACTGCATCCGCGAGGTTGGCGAGATCACAGCGGAGTACGGCCTCACGGCGATGATCGAATTCCTACGCACCTCAACGCACCTGGCGACACTGCCGTCGGCGCTCAAGATGATCAGGGCTGCGGCGCACCCCAGCGTTCGGCCGATGCTCGATTTCTTTCATTTCTGGTCCGGGTTGAGCAAGTTCGGCGACCTCGATCTACTCCAGCCAGGTGAACTCGCCCACGCGCACTTCCAGGATCTCCTCGATGGACCTCGTGAGCTAATCGACAACGATTCCAGACTGATCCCTGGCGATGGCGTCGCGCCGATCGTTCGCATCATCCGGAAACTCGTAGAGAAAGAATACGACGGAGCCCTCTCGGTTGAACTCTTCCGTTCGGAGTTCGTCAGTGGAGATCCCTTCGAGGTCGCCACCGAGATACGCGAGAAGTGTGAGTCGGTGATGCGCGAGGCAGAGGTGCTCTAGGTGAGTCACGTAAGGCCCCTGGCTGCATGGGCAACGCTGGGCACGCTACTCGCGATCGCAACGCCCGCGGCTGCGCAGGTCAACCCGCCCACCGAGCGCGCGCGGATGACAGCCGTCAGGATGACAGATGGCGAGTCCATTACCCTCGACGGCGAATTGAACGAGTCGGTCTGGCAACGCGCGGTGCCAGCCTCCGATTTCGTTCAACAGATTCCGCAAACCGGGGCGCCAGCCACCGAACGCACCGAGGTCCGAATCGCCTACGACCGCACGACGTTCTACATGGGCGTCATCTGTTTCGACAGCGAACCCGACAAGATGCTGCGGTATCAGATGCGTCGCGATCAGTTCCTATCAGCCGACGACCGGTTCATGTGGGTCATCGATCCTTTTCTGACCGGGCAGGGCGGGTACCACTTCGAGACGAACCCGTCCGGCCTGATGGGTGAAGGCCTGCTGGGTCCTGCCGGCTATAACCGAGACTGGGATGGCATCTGGACTGAGAGCGTGCGTCGCACCGAGGATGGCTGGATCCTTGAAATCGCGATTCCGTTCAGCACGCTGAACTTCGATCCCGACGCGACAGAATGGGGCATCAATTTTCTGCGCACCGTCCGCCGTAGAGGCGAAGACAGCCTCTGGACTGGATGGGCACTGAACCAGGGACTCTTTCGCTTCTCGAACACGGGTCTGGTCGAGGGGCTGAACGACGACGTCACCCAGGGTCTCGGCCTCGACATACGACCCTACGCGCTGGCGTCGGCCGCCGCATCGCCCGCCACCGGCCAGCCGGACACAACCGCAGACGGCAAAATCGGCCTCGATCTTTTTTACAGCATCACGCCGGGGTTGCGATCGAACTTCACCATTAACACCGATTTCGCCCAAACCGAGGTGGATCAGCGAGCCGTCAACCTGACACAATTCGCGCTGTTCTTCCCGGAGAAACGCACGTTCTTCCTCGAGGGATCGAACTTCTTCGACTTCGGAAGCGTCTCGGGAACGGGCGTCGGCGATGCATTTTCGCGTCCGGCGGACAACTCCCTCCTGCCCTTCTTCAGTCGACAGATCGGCCTGGATGAGAACGCGAATCCGCAGAAGGTCAACTACGGCGTCAAGGCGATCGGCCAGATCGGGAATAGCACTGACGTCGGGGCGCTGCAGGTGCAGACGGCCAACGACCCCGAAGCCGGCATCGCGGGCGAGAACTTCAGCGCCGTCCGCCTCAAGCAACGGTTCCTCAGCCAGTCGTACATCGGCGTGTTGCACACGTCACGAGACGTTCGGGGCGAGGCGTCGCCGACGCTGCAGACTGCGGGCCTGGACTTTCAGCTCGCCACGTCAACCTTCTTGGGCTCGAAGAACCTCTCGATGACCGGATTCGGCCTCGTGACGACGAACGGACTGGATACAGGGAAGAACGCCGCCTACGGCACGCGAGTGGACTATCTCAATGATCGCTGGAACACTGGCATGGCCTACCGCGTCGTGCAGGAGAATTTTCGTCCGGCACTCGGATTCCTGACCCGGCCCAGCGGCTACAAACGCTATCAGCCCTATCTGAACTTCTCACCACGCCCGCAAGGGAGCAACCTGATCCGCCGGATGGGATTTACGGTGGACGTCGACCTGCAGACGGACTCGGACAACCAGTGGTTGACGCGGCTCTGGAACCTGACCGTGTTCAACCTCGACCTGCAATCCCAAGACACGTTCAGCTTTCTGGTCCTGCCGGAATACGAACGCCTCAACTTCGACTTCCGCGTCAATGCCAGTGACGGCGTGTCGCTTCCGAAGGGCGGCGAATACAACTTCGTCCGGTACCGCCTGACGGCGAAGACCGCCGACCGTCGCGTGATAGCTGTCGTGCCCACCTACGAGTGGGGCGGCTTCTATTCCGGCACGCGTCGGCAGCTCTCGCTCGACGTCACGGTCCGGGCGCGTCCTGGCCTAATTATGTACACGTCAGCCGAATTCAACTCGGTCGATCTTCCGGAGACCCAGTTCACCACGCGACTCTTTCGGTTTACGCCAGAGGTCGCCGTCGGCCCGTGGGTCTCGCTCGTCAACACGTTTCAGTACGACTCGGTCAGCCGGGTGCTCGGCTGGCAATCGCGGTTCAGATGGATCGTCACGCCAGGCGATGATCTGTACGTCGTGTACACCCAGAACTGGCTTGACGACGTCGTGCTCAACAGGTTCACGACGCTCAACCGCAGCGCGACCACGAAGTTCCTGTACACGCGTCGCTTCTGACCGGGGCGCGGGCCAGGATGCCGGGGCTCCAGGCCTGATGGCGCACCGCCTCGACCATCGGAAGCCGACGTCGACGAGCGGACTACAATGACCGGCATGTCCTCCACCACCATTCTGTTCGGCGTGCTGCTCATCGTGCTTGGCGGCGCGGGCTATTTCCTGACTGGGGGCCTGATCCCCACGGCGTTGATTCCAGTGTGGTTTGGACTGCCGCTCGTCGCGCTCGGATACGTGGCGCGCTCGGAAGCCATGCGGAAGCACGCTATGCATGCTGCCGCAACTCTCGCGCTGATAGGCTGCGGCGGCGCGCTGTTCAGCCTGATGCGACCGCCGGCCGAGGAGCGCTCGGAGATAGCACCGTTTTTGCAAGCGGCTATGGTGCTGCTGACCGGGGCGTTTGTCGGGCTGTGCGTGAAGTCGTTCATCGACATTCGGCGCGCTCGTACCACCACCCCCTGACACCGGGGACTGCCGGGGCCGTGCGAGCGCGGACACTGAAATCCCAAGTCTGGTCATCATGAAATACATCCTGACCGCGGCGCTGTTCCTGTTCACCATTGGCTCCCAGTCAGACGTGCTTGCCCAGGGCGGGCGGGGCGGACTTGCACCGCAGGGCCGAGGCGGCGGACAACAGCGCGGCGGGCGTGGCGCCGCTGAAGAGCCGACCGGCACGGCGATCATTCGCGGACGGGTGCTCACGGCGGACACCGGAACACCAGTGCGACGGGCGCAGGTGCGCGCCGTCGCTGCAGGCAGCCGCAGTAACCGGCTCGTGACGACGGACGAGCAGGGAGCGTTCGAGCTTCGCGATCTGCCCGGCGGGCGATGGAAGGTCACGGCGTCGAAAGCCGGATTTCTCACGATGAGTTTCGGACAGCGGCGCCCATTCGAGGCCGGACGGCCCATCGAGCTTGCCGACGCCCAGACCATGGAGCGCGTGGACCTGGTGCTGCCGCGCGGCGCCGCAATCACCGGGCGCTTGGTGGACGAGTTCGGCGACCCTGTCGCACGCGCACGTGTGCAGGCGCAGCGGTACCAATTGGTGCAGGGCACGCGCCGCCTCACGCCCATTGGCATCACGGCACTAAGCGACGACACTGGAGCATTTCGCCTGTACGGGCTGATGCCTGGCGAGTACTACGTCAGCGCGGTCCTGAGGGCGCTGCGGGTGGACATTCCCGACGACACGATGAGCTACGCGCCGACCTACTACCCCGGCACTGGCAGCGTCACCGAGGCGCAACCCGTGTCGCTCGACGTCGCCGCAGAAGCCAGCATCAGTTTCGCCCTGATGCCAGTGGTCACGGCACGTATCACTGGAAGCGTACTCAGCTCCACCGGCGCCCCGCTCTCCAACGCACGGGTGATCCTGACCGCCACTGATTTAACCGGCGCCCCCTCGGCCGCCTTCGGTGCCGGCGGGCGGGTCCTGGCGGACGGGACCTTCACGCTCGCGAACGTGGCACCCGGCTCCTACACGCTGACCGCGGTCAGCGGAGTCGGCCGAAACGCCTCCCCGGACTCCGAGCGCGGCTTCGCAGCGATCAGCGTCGCGGGCGAGGATCTCACCGGCGTCTCGGTCTTCACCAGCAGAGGCGCAACGGTGACAGGTAC
>Ga0209403_10006074_pt1 | contig 12358 bp, 16 predicted proteins | sample ArcticOcean_MG_C_8_FD_187440 | JGI IMG/M metagenome (GOLD analysis project Ga0209403, IMG submission 187440) | Marine microbial communities from western Arctic Ocean - ArcticOcean_MG_CB11_86 (SPAdes) (version 2) | ecosystem: Environmental > Aquatic > Marine > Oceanic | place: Arctic Ocean... | reverse complement strand
GACTCGCAGATAAAATAGCTTAGCTGGCAAGCTCCCCCATCGCGGGAGTTAAGGCCGTGTTTGAATCCATTGAGCGAGATCGAAGGCACCCAATCGATCAGATAGACCTCGCTCTCCTCGTGTAAGAACTCCCCGAGGGGAATGTCCGAGAGAAGGCGCGACCCCAGGCAGGCAATCCGCCAGGGGCGGTGTTTTTGGAGGAAGTCGCGGAGGGATTTTTTTGTGCTCTTCGATTATCTTGGGGGCGTCCATCTGCGGCGAAAACTCGTGCTCAAATTCAAGCGGAAAATGGATATCGTCATCCCAATCCAAGATATCCATAACTCTCTCTCTAATCTGTTTTGATTTCTTCTCCTAAATCGCTCAAATTTCGGACTAAAATATCATATTTCATATGATTTGTGGGGAATTTACTCAGCGCACCGGTTTCTCAGGCCCACGGCCCCGGAAAATGTCGATAAACGCTGCCGCCTCGGCCCGATTGAATTTTTCGAGGCTCATCCGCTTGGTCCAGGCCGTCATCACTATAATCTGACCAATGCCAGCCGATGGGGTGACGACGACCCCGTCCCAAGGACCCGAGTAGAGCACCGCCCAGGAGCGGAGCGTTTCAAGAACCTCATCGCCGGGCTTGTCGTAGTAGATGACAATGTTACCGTGCTCGAGCGCGTGAACAAGCTTGGTGGGCTTCTGGCGCGCTGCATAAAAACCCGTCTGGGTAGGTATCGGATCATGTGACCCGGAGGTGGGATAGGCGTCTTGATAGTTATAGCTTTCTCCGGGCCGCAGATGGGTGGTTCCTTTCGATGCTGTGGTCTTGATCTTCGATGTGATTGTTCCTCCGGAGGCCGCTTCTTTCAGAAACGTACTTTTCACGGACCCCGAATTCCAGAAGTAATATCCGATGCCAGCTACGATCAATACGATGGCGGCAATGGCAACCGCGTTTCCGCTGCCATTGTTTTGAGCAGGCTGATTCTTCTCTGACTTGCCCGAGTTTAAATTCGATTTCGGCATGAAACGATTTCCTTAAATAAAAAATTAAAAAATCGACTCCCATTTTACCATCGCCCAAACAATATTCCCGAATCGAACAACGGCGCAATTACAGGAATACATCGGAGATACTACACCCAAAAGCTAATGCGGTCCGATACCTAGCTTTTTTATCCCACGATCAAGCGCATTGAGCGCATGGCCGATCTGAGCCTCGGTGTGGGTGGCGATGAGCGTCGCCCGGAGGCGGCAAGTGCCCTCGGGCACGGTCGGCGGACGAATCGCCAGCACAAAAACACCGGCGGCAAGCATATGATTGGCGAGTGCGAGTGCGTCCTCGGCCCCCCCGACGACGATCGGGAAGATCGGCACCTCGGCGCCGCCTGCTCGCTCGGGCGTCTCGAACCCCATTCCTTCGAGCCCGGCTCGAAACATGCCGCAGAGATTGGCCAGCCGCCTGCGCCGCCGTTCTCCCTCCTCTCCTGAGGCGAGATCAAGCGCCGCACCCGCCGCCGCCAGAACGGATGGAGGCAGCGCGGTGGAATAAATGAACGTACGCGCGCGATTGACCAGATAATCGATCACATTGGGTTCTGAGCAGGCGAAAGCGCCGTAGGAGGCCAGCGCCTTACCGAGTGTACCCATCGATACGCCGACGCCCGCCTGAACGCCAAAGTGCGCCGCAGCCCCTTTGCCCTCTGGCCCGATGACACCCGTTGCGTGGGCCTCGTCCACGAGCAGTATCGCGCCATGGTCTTCGGCGAGATCGGCCAGATCTCCGAGGGGGGCAAGGTCGCCATCCATGCTGAACACGCCGTCCACAACGATAAGCCGCCGCCGCACGCCAGTTGCCCTTTTTAGTTTATCTTCGAGATTGTTCATGTCGTTGTGCTCGAAAACGTGCACCTTGGCCCGGCTGAGGCGGCAGCCATCGGTGATACTGGCGTGGTTGAGCCTGTCGCTAAAAACGGCGTCGCCCTCGCCGGCGAGGCTGGAGATGAGGCCCAGGTTCGCGAGAAAACCCGAGCCGAAGAGAATGGCCGCTTCCTTGTCCTTGAAATGGGCAAGCCTGCGGGAAAGCGCTTCGTGAGGTTCCATGTAGCCGGAGATGAGCGGGCTCGCGGCGGCGCTTGAGCCCCATTCACTGGCAGCCCCGGCGGCGGCCTCGGCAAGCGCGGGGTGATCAGCAAGGCCAAGGTAGTTGTTCCCGGCAAGATGAATGACCTCCCGGCCCTCGAAGCGGATCAGGGGGCCCTGAGGGCCGGAGAGAAGCCGGAGCTGGCGGCGCAGATTGCTGTCGGATAATGCACAGAGATCCTCAAAGATCGAATCGCGCCAGTTTGTTGCCGTTTTGTGGATCTTATCGGAGCCGGACATGACTCAATCCTAGAGACTGCCCAGATAAAGCGAAAGGGCCCGGACCAACAGGCCCGGGCCCTTCGTTCAAGGAAAGATCTTGATACTTATTCAAGACGATTGATTTTCCTCTCTTCCACTTTCCTTGAAGAGCGCATCAGGTACCGCATCCACTCGGGGACAATTTCTTCCTTGTTCAGCGATACGGCGGGACTCCCAACAGGGTTCTTCTCTTTCAACTCGGCAGTAGGCATATCCAATTCCTCCTTATTCTCATGATCAGGGCGATCCTTTTTTTCTCTTCGCGCTGGCTATCTTTCTCGGTGCGGGGGGTGGCCTGGCGCATTTTCCAACCCTCCTTATCGAAAGCAGCTGGTGAGGTTTTTAGGCACTTCCAAACGACAACAACCATTGCCCCCGTCTTTATTTAATTATGCATAGGGGAGCGGTTGAGCGCAGTATTTGGCATTACTCGCGCGATGTGACGTGGCGCACTTTCACGCCTCGGAGAATACAGGAGATTACTTTTGGGGACGGATTTTTAGACCAGGCTCCGATTGGAACCCGGTCTAAAAGGGCGCGTTACGGGAACATAGGGGGTAAGCGCCCCTTAAGCCGATTACGAGGTGGGCTGCTAGGTGTTAACGGTCCCTCCTCCTATTTTTCTCGTTCATCGATTTTTTCTAAAAAATCACCCATTCCGGCAATTTCTGGACCCCGAGACTGCCAGGGATGTAATTTTTCGCCGTTACTTCCTCGTGCTTGGCCCACCTGCTGCGCCTGATTGTCCTATCTCTTCCTTGTGTCGGTGTACTCAGATAAATTTTCTTTCTCCTTCCCTGGAGTTGAGCTGCTCTGCCTCGTTACTCGAATATCCCTCCGCATCGCGTCCATAACATTCATATCGACATGAAACGGGAGAAATTGAATGATGCTGCTCACTAACTTGCTGGATAATGAAAAAAATGCGATTTTCAGGTGAATTTACCCGTACATAAGGATTTTCAGGCTGTGGACGGTGCCCAAACATCGGCGCACCGCCACTGGTTTGTTCATGAGGAAGCGAATGCTCGACTGGCTATGGGTGGCAATCGGGGGAGCGGCGGGAAGCTTGATGCGCTACGGCACGGTAATCGCCATCCAGCGCATGACGAAGAGCGAATTTCCCCTCGCCACCCTAGTGGTGAACATCGTGGGCTCTTTCATCATTGGATGGCTCGCTTTTCAGGTAAACGAGCGCGACTTCATGTCGATAGAGGTCCGGCTGGTCGTCATGGTCGGAATACTCGGCGGGTTCACCACTTTTTCGACCTTCAGCCTCGAAACGCTCCGGCTTATTCAAGGAGGTGGATGGCCGGTGGCGGCAGCCAACATCATGCTATCTGTGGCGGGCGGCCTGCTTGCCGCCTGGGCCGGTTTCTCGATCGCCTCCGCCGCCTGACACCGGCCTCCTCGTTACCCCTGGTGCCTCCACCGGGCGGCCCCCACCCCGTCCGCGACAATTGACACCATCCCGGCGGCAGTGAACCCGCCGATAGGTTTTCCAAGAATCAGCCAGAGGAAAAAAGCCGAGAGAAACGGCGCGAGATAAGAAAGGGCCCCGAGCAAGGCCACCTGCCTGCCGGAAACAGCCCGCTCCCAGGCAAGTATCGCGACGCCGATGGCAATAGCCCCCAAATAGAAAATGCCTAACCATGCGGCGGACCCGGGCCCATCGGGCCAGCCCGCACTGAGAAGCCAGACAAAAGAGAGAGCCGCGCTTAGAATCGAGGCGGGAAGAAGAAATCCGCGGCCCCCACCCCATTTTCTTAAAAGAACGGTATAGCTCGACCAGGCCGTGGCACTCGCAAGCGCGAACCCATACCCAAGCACATGGCGGCTCTAGAACACAGCCGCCTGCCCGCCAACCACCTGCGCCTCCGGCACCGAGCAGAGCACCCCGCCGCAATCGCCAGGCGAAAGGGATCCCTGAGCACCACCCAGGCTAGGAGCATAATAAAAAGCGGCCATAAATAGTTCATCGGAATCGCCTCAAAATAAACGCATGGGAAAAAAGGCCCCCAAAATCCAGAAGGCGCCCCCGCCAACGGGCGAGCGCCGCCTCAGGCTCGGGCACCGGGGGCAAACCCATAACAGGAGGCAGATAGGCGAACACTAGCGAGGAGGCGATAAATGCTCCCGTGAGCACCCAAGCCGGATGCGTTTCGCTCAGTGCGCCTCCCGCGGCGGTGGGGAGCAAGCCCCAGCATAAAATCGCGAGAAGACTCCAACCATATGTTCGTGTTAGCATCATCACCCCAGCCGCTTTTATAAGCTGCGCTGACTGCCTATAATCGCCCCATCGATTCCATCTAGCTGTTTGAAGCGATTCATCGGGCAGGAGTCCTCGCCCGCAAGGGAGATTGATATGAGTGAAAGAGCCGATTTTCGAAAATACTACCGCGATGCCCACGCAACGGACTTGCTCACCGACCGCGAGAAATCCCTCATCGGAATCGCCATCGCCATTGTCCGCAACTGTCAGCCCTGAGTGGACCATCGCCTGGCGGCCGCCGGGAAAGTGGGAATTGAAGAAGATGTGCTCGACGCCACGCTTGATCTTACCACCGCCGTCATGGCCGGAATTGGTCAGAGCATGAACCAGCGCTATAAGGATTCGCTGGAAAACAAAGACTGAAAAAAGCGGACTAGCGCACCCCGACACGGAGTACGCCGCTTCTGCGGGTGAGGGCTTCCTCTAGGCGGGGCGGATCGGAATCACGGTGCGCGGCAATTTGTATCTGAATCCTCATTTCGCCATTGTCGGGATCTTTTTTCACGTCAATTTCACACACATCGCACCGCTCCTTCGAGAGGATGTCCTCGAACTCGGGAATGAGCGTTTCCTCATCCTCGTCGCTTACATGAATTTCCAGGATTTTAAAGCGGCGGCCCATTTTCTTGAGGGCGCCCAGTGAAAGTAACATGACCGCCGCCGTCGCGATCGCCTCGACGTGGTAGGCCAGCACCGACGGCAAGGCCAATCCCCGCCGTTGTCCAGATGCTTCCGCCGTGGTCAACCCTCGGACAGAAGCGCCCATCCTCATGATCGCGCCTGCGCCCAGAAAACCGATGCCGCTAACAACCTGGGCCGCGATGCGGCCGGAGTCACTCGTCGGGCTTCCCTCGCCGATGCGTAGGGAGACCTCCATGCTCAGAACCGAGGCAAAGGATAATGTGGGGGCACAGCCCGGCGGGCTGGTTGTTGCGTTCTCGCTCCAGGCCGATGAGGCCGCCCGGAATGGCAGCTTCAAACAGCCGAGAACAAAACCAACTTGCTTAGGTGTGGTATTTATTTTCCCCCGTGAGGGCTCGGGCGCGCCTTGCGCCGGGCAACTTCTTTCGCCATCTCCGCCTGCGACATGCCGCCGGTCGGGATACCGTAGATCTCGCCAACTTTCGTCTGCTTGTCCATCAGGCGCATGAAGGCGAGATTATCAATCTCGGCAATCACCATCTCGCAGGTGCTGAAGATGGTGCACCCCTCGACGAGGTGCCCGCCGAAGCAGGTCGCCTCGGGACGGCCCATCGATATCGTGGCGTGGGCGTGAAGATAGGTTTCGCCCTTTTCGGTCTGGGTGATGTTGCCGCTCATCTGGAGCAATTCGAGAGGGCCCTCGATTGGAGTGAAGATCCGGCACTCATCGTTGATGGGCCAGGGATTTGGAAACTGCCACACGTTCCGCAGCGTTGCTCTTTGAAGGCTCGCCGCCACGCTGACGATCACCCCCGCCTTCACGCCTTTTTCCTTACAGATTTTCACCGTCGTGCCGTACAGATCGTCTCCCGGCGCCATCCGCACCGCGAGAACGCGCCCAAAATTCGCCTCGGCCACATCGTAGCGCGGTGTACGTGTTTTCCAGTTTGAATCGTCAAAAATCACTTCCTTTGCGGATTTCTTCGTCGCCATGAATATTTCCTTTCATGAAAAATTCTTGTCCAGGTGGGACATGAAAAGTAGGAGGTCTCAACCCATCCCTTGAATTGAAGAAGCGCCATTCTAGTCGCTCATGGGGAACTTGAAAGCAGCGGCGCTAATCGCCCCGCTCGTACCGTACGACGCCGTTCGATACCGTAGTGCGAACACTTGCCCCCGGGTGGAAAATATCGGTGAGTTCAAGATCATCCCTGCCGGACGGAGGCTCGACAGCGGCGAAATCCGCCACCCCACCGGGGGTGATTTGACCCACCCCCTCATCTCCAAAACCGAGCACATCAGCGCCATTCACTGTACACATCTCCAGAAGCGCCTCCGGGCCCAACTCCGGGTCCGCCGCCCATAGCGCTGCCGCCTCCTCGAGTAACGAGAGCGAAGGGCTACTCGCTCGGCTATCCGTTCCCAGACACAGCCGCAGCCCCGCTCGCCGCATGCCGGCGGCATCGGCGAGTGGGTGCCCTAAATACGCGGCCGAGCGTGGACAAAGACAGACGGAAATGCCTTCCCCTGCCAGAAGGGCCCAGTCCGCCTCGTCGGTCTGGTTGCAGTGAACCGCCAAATCGAGTCCATCGAGCACGCCACCATCCGCTAGATATCGGACGGGCGAGCAATCGACAGGCTCGAAACCCGCCACAGAGCTGCCCAGCGCCGCATGCATATCGGCGAGTGGGCCGTCCCCTTCTTTGATGAATCGCACCTCATCAGGGCTCTCGGCGAGGTGCGTGACTGTCGGCCATCCGTTTTCCCGGGCGGCACTGAGCGCGGAGCGATAGAGGGAAAGCGAAGTCGAGTAGGGCGCATGCGGGCTCACCCCGCTCCGCAGGGCACTCGTATCGCGTGACACATCGCCGGGCATTCGATTTTCGACTATTTTATCCTCCCCGGCGGAAGAAAGTCCCAGCACCTCTTTAAAGACAATTCCCTTCATCCCCAGATCCGACATTATCTGCCGGCTCTGTCCCGAGGCCGAAATATCGCCCACACAGGTAACGCCCGCCTCGAATGAGGTGGTCACGCCCAGGCGCGATGACGAAAGAAAAAGATGGGGCGGCCAACCGCGAGTCTCCCGGACAAGGTCTGCAATCCATTCACCCATCGGGGCAGGCTCAATTCGGGCACCGCTCAACTCAATATGGGTATGGGCGTTCACTAGGCCGGGGATGAGTATGGTCCGGCCAAAATCCCTCTCCTGGACCACCTGCCCTGACGACCGGATTTCCGCCTCCGGGCCCAGGGCCTCGACACGCCCGCCGCAAGTGAGGACAGCGCCACCCCTTATCGGTGGAGAGCTGACCGGGCAGATCAGATCGGCCCGCCAAAGATGCCTGATTTCAGATGAAGGTGGCGCCTGGCGGGTGCCGTTCGCCTTGCCGCTAGCGTGTGGGTAATGAAATCTGCGCGGTCTTAGAATAGTCTGTTTCGCACCAGCGGCGGTGAGATAAGCCATGTCAGATTAACTCGTAGAAAAAATTTCGGCGCCGGGGCTCGAAACCCGCCGCCCGGGCCATGCGGTGAAGGTCGGCCTCGTTCATGCAGTGGACTGTTCCCGCCGAGCTGACGACGTTTTCCTCAAGCATGGTCGAGCCCATATCGTTCGCCCCGAAGCGAAGCGATAGCTCGCCGACCTTCATCCCTTGAGTCACCCAGGAAGACTGCACATTGTCGATATTGTCTAGATAAAGACGGCTAATGGCGAGGGTGCGCAGGTACTCGCTGCTCCCCACCGTCTGCGCCTTGAGCGCCGCTGCGCCATCGTTTTGAAACGTCCAGCATATGAACGCCGTGAAGCCGCCAGTTTCGTCCTGAAGCGCGCGTAGGCGTTCAAGATGCTCAATACGCTCGGCGGGCGTCTCGACATGGCCGAACATCATCGTCGCCGAGGAGCGCAGGCCGATCCGATGCGCTTGGCGCATCACATCGAGCCAGCCATCGGCGTCCACTTTGAGGCGGGCGATCTTTTGGCGCACACGGCCCACCAGTATTTCGCCTCCACCGCCCGGTATCGAATCAAGCCCGGCCGCTCGGAGGCGCGTGATCACCCTCTCGTAGGGCATGTCCTCAAGCTTTGAGATGTGATGAATTTCGGGCGGGCTCAGCGCGTGGAGATGAAGATCCGGATACTCGATCTTCATCCATCGGAAAAGGTCTTCGTACCACTCGATGCGAAGATCGGGGTGATGCCCGCCCTGGAGAAGAATCTGCTTGCCGCCCACCGCGTAAAGCTCGTCGAGTTTTTCACGGATTTCATCCTTTGTGCGGATATAGCTCTCGGGATGATCCCCCGGTGGGCGATAAAACGCGCAGAACGTGCAATACACATCGCACACGTTCGTGTAGTTGATGTTGCGGTCGATACAGTAGCTAACGATGCCCTCGGGATGTTTTCGAGCGCGAACCTCGTCCGCCGCCGCGCCGAGGGCGGCCAAATCCTTGCCCTCTAAAAGGGCAAGACCCTCCTCGAAAGAGAGCCGCTCGCCAGCCGCCCCTTTTTCTAACGCCTCATAGAACGCCGTCGTCATTGTCGCCATTCCAGCCCTCATAGGGAAAATTCTATAATAAAAACAGATGGATAATTCGCCGCCAAATCGATGAGTAGCTAGCCGACGAACCCGCACGTGTCTCGACTATAAGGCCATTTCACATCTCCCGCGACCAGGCACATCGCAGGGGGATGTAGAAGATGTGAATCGTGTGCGGGTTTCGAGCCTAGAGGCTGATCTCCTTGCCATTCAGCTTGATCTCACTTTTCAGGGGCACGGCGGCGGTGATCATGGATTCGGCGAAGCAGCCCTGCTTGGCGTTCTTGATGAGCGCAAGAACGCGATCCTCGGGCGCGTCGGACTCGACCTCAAAAAAGGTGCGCACCTCTGTGCATTCGGATTTCACCGTGCCCGCGAGGACCGAGCCCGAAAGAAGATAGTCCATCTCAACGCGGACCTTGCCACTCTTGTAGTCGATTTTCATCATGCTCGCGTACCGCGAGAGTTGGGTCAGCAGTCAGAAGCCGACCCCCATGCAGATGTAGGTAAGGGGTTGTGGGTGCTCGTCGTGTCCCCCGAGATGGGGGGGCTCGTCGCACATGACCTCGAACTTGCGGTGGCGGCCGACCTTCATCTGGGAGCCCGGGGGCGCCTCGCAATCGGCAAATTGCTGGACGATGAGGCCCTGCTTGGGAAGCTCGGGCTTGTCGATGGATCGCTCGCCCGGGGAGGTGGGCATGTCTCGATGAAGCAGCGGTTTGTCGTCACTCATCTGAAGATGTCTCCTAAAGAATAGAGCTGAATGTTTAGCCCACCGGCGGACGAAGCGCCCGTATCTCCGGGGTAGCGGTCTCGTATGCATGGGCAATTCTCAACACATCAGCCTCCCTCCAGGGGGCGGCGGCAATATTCATCGACAGGGGAAGGCCTAGCTTGTTCAGCCCGGTCGGGACTGCCAGCGAGGGGCAGCCCGTGATGTTGTGGGAGGATAGAAACGGTCGGTGGAGATTTTTAAAGCGCACATCGCGCCCGTTAATCTCAGCCATGAGGGTTTTGATGGGCGGCGCGGCGCAGGGCGCGGAAGGTGTGATCAGCGCGTCGGCCCCCATCAAAAAGGCCATGGCCTCGCGTCGCAACAGAACACGCTCTCGGAGTGCACGGACGTAATTATCGAGAGGAATCTCCAGCGACCACTCGACCCGCTCGCGCACGTCTTGGCCATAGCCGTCCGGGTTTTTTTCATAAAACGGGCGATGGAACTCGGCGAATTCTGGACCCGAGACGCTCGGGAATAGATCGATGAAGCGGTGGGCATTCGGAAAAGACACTTCTTCCACATTTGCACCTAAATCGCGAAAGACCTGCGCGGCGGCGTCGAAGGTGGCCTGAACCTCGGCGTCCACCTCGGTATGGGAGTAATAATCCGGGCAAAGAAAAATCCGGCTTCCTTTCACGCCCTTTTCAATGTTCGCCATGTAGTCGGGGACGGGGACGTTTCGCGTCTTAGAATCCAGTGGGTCATGGCCCGCCAGCACGTTCATGAACATCGCGGCATCGCGCGCGCTTCGGGTCATGGGCCCTGCATGGTCGAGGCTCAGGACGTTCGGGCAGATGCCCCGGATGCTCACCCGCCCGTGGGTGGGCTTAAAGCCCACGCCGCCGCAAAAAGCCGAGGGCGTTCTGATTGACCCGCCGGTGTCGGTGCCGATGGCCATCGGCACCATTCCCGCCGCGACGGCGGCGGCCGAGCCCCCGCTTGAGCCACCAACGATGCGCTCGGGGTTCCAGGGATTCCGGCAGGTACCCCAGTGGGGGTTGATGGTGGTTGAGGCGGCGGCGAACTCGTGAGTGTGCGTCTTGCCGAGCATGATTGCGCCCGCGTCTTTGAGGCGCCGGATGCATTCGGCGTCCTCGGTGGGTACGTTCTCGCGGTGAAAGCTTGAGCCCATCGTTGTGCGGACGCCTGCGGTGTCGATAATGTCCTTCGCGCCATAGGGCACCCCGTGGAGGGGACCGAGGCTCCGGCCCTGGGCGATCTCAGTCTCGGCTTTTTTTGCGGCCGCCATCGCCAGATCGCCGGTGACGGTCAGGAAGGCGAGATATTTATCGTTCAGGGATTCGATGCGGTTTAAAAGGGCCCCTGTAACTTCCACCGGGGAAAGTTGTTTTGCGTGGATTTTTTTCGAGAGTTCATGCGCTCTGAGATAAAAAATATCATCGGACACGGGGGCTCCTCAATACAATTTAGGCGAACCCGTCTGCGTCAACTCCATTAAACGGGAAGCAGTTTGTATTTTTTCATTATGCGAATTGTCATATAGAAAATCGCCCCGGCGACGAACAGAATACCCCATTCTAAATCGAGTTTGAGCTCACCGACTACGATGATATTACTCAGGATATCGAAAAGTGTCATGATAGCGATGACTCCGAAGATACGCTTGTATTCTCTTCTCACCGCAACGCGCCACATGAATAGACGTTCGGGTTTCTCCCACCGGGAAAATTGGGGAATGATCAACGATGTCCGCTCGGCCCAGGTGATGTAGGCCTCTCCGAACTCGCCCGAAAGAAAATTCTCTTCCGACATGATCAAGCGCTCATAGTAAAAGATAAACAATAGCAGATATACCGAAATCACGGTTGCGGAATTCAGGTAAAGCAAAATTCCGAGGGTCATGAAGAAATTTCCGAGATACAGCGGATGCCGGCAAAGGGAATATACGCCCGTGGTTTTGAATTTTTTCTCTTCAGGGGATTTTGTGCTTCGACCGACATAGGAGGAGCCTCGCGGCGTATAGCCCATGACCACGAACCGGATGGCCAGGCCCAGAAAGGCCAGCGAAAGGCAGATGCCCCCCCAAATAAAATCGTAGCGATGGGAATTCTGGGTGTGTTGAAAATTCCAGAATCCGAAAACCACAACCGGAGTCAACAAAAGAGGGAGAAAACCTCTCCAGAGGTAAAGCCTGTTTCCCTGATTCGTCATCTGCCCCTGAAGCATTTCTAAAACCCTCGGCGGCGGCCAATTGATCTCAAGAAATTAAACGCTCTTTATTGAAAGGTGCATCATGAATTTCTGAGCTATCTTCCCGCCTCGTGAAGCTGGCGCGTTTTCTTTTTCAGTGTTCTGAGCGCCAAGTAAATTATCAGTCCGGAAAGGAAAACTACCCGCCAGGCCAGGCTCAAATCGGCCTCGCCTTCGGTGACATAGACGCCAATGAGCTTGAATAAAGTCATCGCGGCAATGACGGCGAAAAACCCCGAATACTCCCTCCGGAGAACCGCCCGCCACGAGAACGACAATGCGGGGGGCGTCCAGCCCGAAAAGCGCGGGATAACCACCGGGGTTCGGTCCCCCCAGTGTACGTAGTCCTCGCCAAATTCGCCATGCAGAAAATCCTCTTCCCGCAGGATAATGCGCTCATAATAGAGCCAAAAGAACATTGTGAAAACCACTAGAGTGGCAATCGAGTGCAGGAAAAGAAGCACACCCACCATCATGAAGTAGTTGCCCAGGTAAAGCGGGTTGCGGCAAAGCGCGTACATG
>Ga0209403_10006070_pt1 | contig 12365 bp, 10 predicted proteins | sample ArcticOcean_MG_C_8_FD_187440 | JGI IMG/M metagenome (GOLD analysis project Ga0209403, IMG submission 187440) | Marine microbial communities from western Arctic Ocean - ArcticOcean_MG_CB11_86 (SPAdes) (version 2) | ecosystem: Environmental > Aquatic > Marine > Oceanic | place: Arctic Ocean... | reverse complement strand
TTTGCTTTTGTGATCAAAAACAATCTATAAAAAATGCCTACACAAATGTTTTAAAGGGTCATATTGCAGTTGTCCTTACTAACTTGAGCAAAAATAATACTGGAAAAAAAATTGATATTAGAGCTAGAAAATTTCTGAAAAAAGAGGGTTTAGATTACTTACATGGCACAGGTCATGGAGTTGGATTCTTTTTAAATGTACACGAAGGTCCCCAATCAATATCCAAATATAACTCTATAAAAATTGAAAAAGGAATGATTTTAAGCAATGAACCTGGGTATTATAAAAAGAATCATTTTGGAATTAGAGTTGAAAATTTAGTTTATGTTAAACACTTAAAAAATAAATTATATTTTGAAAATCTTACACTGGCGCCTATAGAAAAAGATTTAATCAATTACAAATTATTAAATAAAATAGAAAAAAATTATTTATTTAAATATCATTTAAATATTTACTCTAAATATTCTAGCTCACTTAATAAAAAAGAGAGAAAATGGTTAGCTACTCTTATTTAGCATTTTTAACCAATCTTTTTGGTTTACAACTTTTATGTTTAATTCCTTAGCGGTATTAATTTTTTTCCTAGTGGGCTTTTCACCAGTTATTAAATAATCAAGTTTTTTATTAACATTGCTAATTATTTTTCCGGCGTTCTGTTCAATTAAAAATTTTGCTTCTGCTCTACTAATTCCATCTAATTTTCCTGTGAGCATAAAGGTTTTGTTTTTTAATACGCCTTTATTGTTTATTAAAATCACATTAGCTATTGAAAGGTTTTTACCTAATTCAAGTAAGACTTTTAAGTTTGTTTTATTTAGAAAAAAATTCTTAATTGATTGAACTTGAGTAACGCCTATTCCATCAATATTCGATAGGTCTTCTATATTTTTACCATTTGATAATTCAAAAAAATTGATTACAGTTTTTAAATGTCTAGCAATAAGTTTTGCGTTTTCTTGCCCTATATGTCTAATACCTAATGAATAAATAAATCTTTCAAGAGAAATTTTTTTCTTTTGATCTATTGAAAATTTTAAATTTGTTACAGATAATTTGCCCCAACCTTCTAATTGTTCTATTTTATTATAATCAAGGCTGAAAATATCTTGTGGTAATCTAATTAATTTTAAATTCCAAAAATTTTCGACAATTTTTTTTCCAAAACCGTCTATATTAAATGCTTCTTTTGATACAAAATGCTTAATCTTTTCTATTGCAATTTTTTCACAATCATATCCTTCACTAGTACACCTTCTCACGGCATCCAGTTTTTTAGTTATCTCATTATAATCCTTTATTGTCTTACTCCCACAAGATGGGCAATTTAATGGGAAAGTAAATTTTTTTGAAGTCTTATCTCTTTTTTTTAAATCCACTGAAACTACATGGGGTATTACATCTCCTGCTCGTTCGACTGTAACTATATCTCTAATTCTTATATCCTTTCTAATAATTTCATCCTCATTATGAAGTGTTGCATTCGAGACAATTACACCACCAATATTAACGGGTTTAATTTTTGCAACAGGTGTGAGTGCACCTGTTCTGCCTACTTGAATTTCAATATTTATTATTTCTGAAACTGAACTATTTGCAGAAAATTTGTGCGCAATTGCCCACCTTGGTGCATTAGCTGCAAAACCTAGTCTTTTTTGTAAATCAAAATTATTAACTTTGTAGACAACACCATCAATATCAAAGTCTATTTTCTTTCTCTTTTCTTCTAAATTTTTGTAATTCAATATTAAATTTTTGATACCTGAAATCTTTTTATTAAATGGATTTATTTTAAAACCCCATAGTTTCAAATTTTGTAAGAAATCTGTTTGATTATCAATTTTCATTTTTTTTACATATCCGTGTGTGTATGCAATAAATTTAAGTGGTATTTTAGCAGTTACAGTTGAATCTTTTTGTCTTAACGATCCAGATGCAGCATTTCTCGGATTAGCAAATTTTTCATTAATTGTTTTAAAATCATTATTTTCTATAAATACTTCCCCACGAATATCAATCTCTTCTGGAAAATTTTTGTTGTTTACTTCTAAAGGTATATCCTTAATAGTTCTTAAATTTTGAGTAATATCTTCCCCCTTCATACCATCTCCTCTTGAAAGACCTTTTGTAAATTTTCCATTAACATAAATTAATGAAGCAGATATTCCATCAATTTTAGGCTCTGCACTAAATTCAATTGAGTTTGAACCTTTTAAGCTTAAAAAATTAATCATTTTTTTTTCAAAATTTTTTAGATCTTCTTCATTAAAGGCATTTCCAAGAGATAACATTGGTACTTTATGTTTTACTTTTTGAAAATTTTTTGACGGTTTAAAACCTACGGATCTCGTTGGTGAGTGTTCACTTTTTAAAAAATTATATTTATTTTCAAGATTAATTATATCTTTTTTTAATAAATCAAATACTTGATCAGAAACGATTGGTTTATTTTTATCGTAATAATATTTGTTGTATTTTTGTACTAAGTTTATTTTTTTTAGATATTCAATTTCTGCATCTTTATCATTCATGTTACTCGAATAATCCCTTAAATCTTTTTATTAATCCTATTTTTTTTTTCTTATCTTTTTGTAATTCTTTAATACCATCTCTATAATTTTTATTGAAAATCTTATAGGTATGTTTATACCAATCTGAAGATTGATAGTTATAACCTAAGGTGTTGGCATATTTTTTAGACTCTTCTATCAAGCCCAATCTATAATTAATCTCTACCAGTCTGTGAAGTGCCTCTTCAGTGTAAATAGTTGTATTGTATTCATTGATAACTGTTTTAAATCGATTTAAAGCTGGTATCCATTTAGTCTTATTTAAATAATATCTAGCTAAATACATTTCTTTTGCTGCCAGAATTTCATTAATTAAATCAATTTTAAATTTTGCATCCATTGCAAATTCAGTAGTTGGATATTCTTTAATTATAAGCTCAAATTGCTCTTTTGAGTCTAATATTGATTTTAGATCTTTTTTTTCATCCACGATTTGTTCATAAAAACTCACTCCTAAAAGAAAATGTGCATATGCTTTATCTTTATGATTTGGATAACTTATTAAGTATCTCTCTAACTCAAAAATTGCATCATTATAATAATCTTGAGTATAATAAGCGTATGCGGCCATAATTGCAGATTTTGCTGCCCATGGCGATTGTGGGTACAGCAATTCTGCCTCATTAAATTTTTTTGCAGCCAGCAAAACATCCCCTCTTTGTAATTCAAAGTACCCTTCCTTATATGCATTAGACATTTGCAACTCCATATTCACTTCTGTAATTTCAGATATTTTGTTTATTTTATCTCCACAAGACCAAACAAATAAGAGTGAAGTTAAAATGAGTAATATTTTAAATTTAGAAATCATTGTCTTATTCTAGCAGATTATGAATAAAACTCTATTTTTTAAGCTATAGATTTTAAATGACTTTTATTAATAAAGGTATTTGGTAAATGTTTTTCTGTGATTTCTATTAATGAAAAATTTTTATCATTTTGAAAAACTTTTCTTAGTAATTGATTTGTAAGTTTGTGACCTCCCCTAGAGCAAATTAATTTTCCAATTATTTTATAACCAGCTAAATATAAATCTCCCATACAATCTAAAATTTTATGATTTACAAATTCTTTTTCATTTCTAAGACCTTTTTCATTTAAAATTTCATTATTTTTAACAACTATTGCATTGTCAAGGTTTCCACCTTTAGCTAATCCCATTTCTTTCAATTTTTCTACATCCTCAAATAGACAAAAGGTTCTAGAATTATAAATATCTGTTAAATCAGTCTCAAATACTTTCACTAAATTTCTTTGAGTTCCTATGAAGTCATTTTCGTACTTTAATTCAAAATCTATATCTAGACTAATTTTACTTGGTTCAATAGAAATTGATTTATTACCATCATTAAATTCTATTTTCTGATCAATTTTAATTATCTTTATTGAGGCATCACTATTTTTAATTCCAATTTTAGAAATTTCTTCAACAAATATTTTTGCTGAACCATCTAATATTGGCACTTCTTGATTATCAATCTCAATTAATGCGTTATCAACACCCAGCCCGTATAAAGCTCCCATTAAATGTTCTATTGTGGATACACTCACACCAGTTTTATTTGAGATAGTTGTGCAAAATACTGCACTACTAACATTAAAAATATTCGGGATTATTATATTATTTTTCTTGAGGTCTATTCTTTTAAAAATTATTCCAGAGTTTGGTTCTGCTGGCTTGATAGTCATGGTTGCTACTAAGCCACTATGAAGACCAACACCCTTGAAAGTAAGATTTTTATTAATAGTTTTTTGATTTAAAACAGACACCAAAATCTTATAAATACTTGAATTAAATTAAGGAAAACAAGAAATGTTACAAGAAAATACTATTTTATCTAAAAAAGTGAAAAAGTTTTTCAAAAAAACCCTGTTTTATTTGTTTTTTTGCTATCACTACAACCTCTTGTTTGTTTAACCCCGTTTTAAATTTAAATCCAGACTGGCAAATATCTTCCAAAGTTTCTTCTAAAAAATCTATATCATTTGAAAAAGAAATTTTATCTTTATAATATTTGTCTAGTATTTTTGAGCCCTCACCCATTAACACCATTTTAAACTTACCTAACATAAATGAATTTGATTCAGAAAATTTAGCAGATAATTCAAGTATTTCTTCAGTTCTAGCAAGAATTATTTTTTGTAGAATTTCCACTGAAATATTTTCATCATCTGCAAGTTTTTGATTTTGATCAAAATTAAGTTTTATCTGCTCTGCTCGCTCTAAATCTATCTCTAAGATTTGAGCAATATCTTTAGTAATATGGTTTCCTCCAATTGGCAAAATATCTAAAGAAAGAATCTTATCATTAAAGTAAGAAATAATTGATGTTTTATTAAATCCAACATCAATGAATGATATATATCCAGTTAAATTTAGATTATCCTTATAATTAATAGATTTTGCATAACTAGAACAAATAATTTGATTAATTAAAATATTAGATTTTGAAAAAATATTTTTAAAATAGAGCACTAAGTCACTAGGCAGACAAATAAAGATAATGTCTAAAGATATAAAATGACATTTAATTTCATCAGGTAAATGAGAGTAATCAACATCATCAATTTTATAATTATTAATAATGATATGAGTAATATTATGATTTGTATAATGTTTCAAAATTTGTTGTTTCGCTTCTTGAACTAAAAACTGAATATTGGCTTGTCTTAATTTGGATCCATCAAGTTTTTTAGATATTGAAATACCAATAGAGAGCATTTTTGGACTATCTATCATTAAATTTACATTATCGATGTATTCATTTGTATCTTTTTCAAAAGAAGCAATAATTTTTTGAATCTTTAATTCTAAATTTGAATGATCTGTAAAAAATTCGCTTTCAGAATAAAAAGCTTCATTCTGATTATTTTTATTAAATACACCAGCTCTTAGTTTGGAAAAGCCACAATCAAATAATGTTTGAAATTTTTGGTTATTCATTATTTTATAATTAAATGGTTATTCATCCTTAGATCAATAAGGTTTTTATTTTTAATCTCATTACTATTTATAATTTTATGGGCCAGATTAAGTGATTCTAAAAAGTTATCTGCGGGTAATTTAATCAAAATATCATCATTAGTTAAAATATCCCATCTATTTGAAGGAAAAAAATATAATGTTTTAAATTCCATAAAAATGAATTTAGATTGTTCAATATTTTTTTTGAAAACTAAAAAATTCTTAGAGTTAAATTCTCCAAATATATAAGGTAATATTTTATTATTTTTTTTATCTTTAATAAGCTTACCATTGGCTCCAACTAATAATTGATCATCATTAGAAATTCTTGCAATAAATGTAGTTGGTTTAATATTTATGTTGATTGTTGATGGATAAATTTTTTTAATACTGAATTCTTCTATAATATTATATTTTTTTATAACTTTATTAATTTCGTCTTTTCCAACAAATAATAAATTTTTATAAGATAGATTATTTAATTCATTAGAAATTTTTGAGTTTTCACTATTCGAAAGTCCTTCAATATTAATTTGAATAATTGCAGAAGAATAGCTGTTTTCATTTACTATAAATTTTCCACTTGTAGTGCTCAATATAAATAAGAATATTATGTATATTATTATCTTATTTTTTTTATCTATTAATTGATGCATCTTTTAAAATCCATTCAATTAATTGCATAAAACTCATACCTACATAGTTCGCTATTTCTGGCACCAATGAAAGTTTAGTCATTCCTGGTTGAGTATTAATTTCTAATAAATAAAATTTTCCTCTATAAAACTTAAAGTCAGATCTAGTAACCCCTCTACAACCAATAATTTGATGAGCCTTAAGAGTAATATTCGTGATCTTATGTAAATCTTTTTTATTCAAGTTTACTGGAATTATATGTTTTGTTTTCGCATTTGAATTATATTTAGCCTCATAGTCATAAAACTTTCTCTTTGGTACCAATTCGATTATACCCAATGTTTTGTTATTCATTATGGCTACCTGTATCTCTCTGCCTGGAATAAATTCTTCAATCAAAATCTGTTTATATGCTTTTAATATTTTTAAATTTTTTATTATATTTTTTTTATTACAAATATATACATGAACACTTGATCCCTCATTAATCGGTTTTATGACAATAGGAAATTTTAATTTTTTTTCAATAGTTTTAATAATATTTTTTTCATTTTTTTTATAACTAAATTTAATATATTTTGGGGTTAATATTTTATTTCTAATAAAAATTTTTTTTGAAATCTCTTTATCCATTGCTATGGAAGAGGCGATCACGCCTGAATGCGTATATGGAATTTTTTGAATTTCTAAAATTGTTTGAATGTAGCCATCTTCTCCAAACTGTCCATGTAGTGCATTAAAAATTATGTCTGGCTTAAATAACTTTATGTTTTTTAATAAAGTATTGTCTGGTTCACAAGTAATAACATCATATTGATTTTTTTTTAATTCCTTGGCTACTTGTTTCCCAGTATCTAAACTTACTAAACGTTCTTTGGATATTCCTCCACAAAGTACTAAAATTCTTTTTTTCATAGTTATTCCAGTATCTTAATTTCTTTTTCTAAAATAATACCTGTTTTTTTTTTAACACTCTCCTGAACAAATTTTATCAATTTATTCATATCTTCAAACGTAGCATTATTTTTATTTACAAAGAAATTACAATGTTTACCTGAAATGCAGGCATCTCCGAAACTCACATCTAGTGGTACCGATTCTTTTATTAATTGCCAAACTTTTTTATCAGACTGGTTAATTGGATTTTTAAATGTGCTACCACTTGTTTTAATCTTTGTTGGTTGAGTGCTATCTTTTTTATTTTTTAATTCAAAAACTTCTTTTTTAATTTTACCCTTATCCTTTTTTTCACCTTTAAAAGACGCGCTTAAAAATATTAAATCATCTGGTAGGTCATTATTTCTATAATTAAAAACAACTTTATTTACAGGTATTGTTAAAACTCTGCCTTCTTTGTTAATTGCTTGAATTGAAATTAGTATGTCTTTAAATTCTTTATTAAAACATCCTGCATTCATCTTTAACCCACCACCTATAGTTCCGGGTATGCATGCTAAAAATTCAAAACCACCTACTTCATTCTCTAAAGCAAAATCTGATAATTTTTTGTCTGAACAAGCACTACCTGCAACTATTATACCGTTAGGTAATATTGAAAGGTTAGAAAAATTTTTACCCAATTTAATAACTACACCATCAAATGTATTGTCACTTATAAGTGTATTTGATCCTGCTCCTAAAATGTAAATTTTTTCTTTAATTCCAAATTTTTTTAAAAATAATATTAATTCAGATAAATTATCTGGTTTAAAATAAACTTTAGTTTTACCTCCAATATTAAACCAATTACTTTTTTTTAAATCATAATCAAAATAAATTTTACTAGTGATTTCATTTGAAAACTTTTTTAATTCTTCTACTTGCATTATATTAATTTTGGTAGTTCTTTCATCCATGCTGATATAGTGCCTGCACCCATGCCAACAACTATTTTTTTTCCATAAATATTATTTTTTATAAATTTTGCTAATTGATATTGGTCATTAACCATAAATAACTTAACCTTTGAATTTTTAATAATATTTTTTGCAAAGCTATTAAAACTAAACCCTAATTTTATTTTTTCTCCAGCAGCATAAACTGGGCATAAAATTATAGTGTCTGCTTTCTTAAATGATAGGCTAAATTCTTTTTTAAGATCTTTTAATCTAGATATTCTATGTGGTTGAAATATACAGATTACTTCTTCTTTTTTATAAACAGCTCTAACACCGTTTAGAACCTCTTTAATTTCTGTTGGATGATGAGCGTAGTCATCATAAAAGTTAGTTTTTCTATATGTAAATATTTTATTAAATCTTCTTTGAACTCCTTTAAATTCTTTTAATCCTTTTTTAATAACATTTTTGGAAATTCCAATTGTTAATGCTACTGCAGCAGCGGCAGTCGCGTTTCTAATATTATGAATTCCAAGAAGAGGTATTTTAATTTTATTAATAATTATATCTTTTTTACCTGGTAACTTAATAGCCAAATTAAACTCGGAAAATTCTTTTGCTTGTTTTATATTTTTAATATGAAATTGAGATTTTGAATTAACCCCATATGTATAAAAATTTTTAATTTTTATCTTTTTGAGTAGATTGTTATTATTTTTATCATCAATACAAATAAATGATTTTCCAAAAGAAGGAACTTTATTAATAAATTTTATAAATAAATTTTTAAGATCATTCATTGAATTATAATAATCCATATGTTCACGATCTATATTTGTAACAATAGAGTAAGTTGGTGGCACATGAATGAAACTACCGTCAGACTCATCAGCTTCTAGTATACACCAATTACTTTTTCCAAGCTTTGCTGAATTTTTAATTGCGTTAAGAACGCCACCATTTATGATTGTGGGGTCTAATTTTGTTTTTGAAAATATTGCAGCCAATAAAGAAGTTGTTGTGGTTTTGCCGTGCGATCCAGTAACAACAATATTTTTAGTCAAAGACACTATGTTGGCCAACATTTCTCCACGTTTGTAAATTGGGAGTTGTTTTTTTCTGGCTTCAATTAACTCAGGGTTATTTTTTTTAATAGCAGATGAAATGACCAGAATAGTAGCCCTCGTAATATTTTTTTTAGTATGTTTAATCTTAACTTTGATTTTATTTTTATTTAACCTTTCAATATTTTTATTAATAAGAACATCACTGCCCTGAACATTAAAGCCCATTCCTTTCATTATAAGCGCAAGACCGCTCATACCAATCCCACCTATACCAACAAAATGTATAATTTCAGTTTTTGCTAATTCTATTTTCATTAATAACAGATATAATTTTCTGATTTATATTATTCCATGTGTTTTGATAGCTAAAATTTTTCATATTTATTTTTTTGTCTAAGTATTCATCTTTGTTATCTATAATATTAATCAATTTATTTGCTACAGACTCATCATTAATTTCATTTTGATTTAAGATCCAGTTACAGCCAATTTTGTTATAAAAAAAAGCGTTTTCAAATTGATGATTATCTTTTGAAGTAGGTAAAGGTATTACCATACAAGGTAAATTTAGAAAAACTAACTCTGCTAATGTTGAAGCGCCCGCTCTAGTGACACATATATTGGATTTACTCATAAGGTTTGAAATATCTTCATTAAAATCAAATAATTCATAATCAATATTATTATTTTGGTAAAATTTTTTTAAATTATCAAAATTAGTTGAATTAGTCTGTTGATAGATTTTTAACCTATACTTTTTTGATAATTCAATTATGGAAGTTTTAATCAACGTGTCGAATATCTTTGCTCCTTGACTTCCTCCTATTATCAATAAATTAATGTTCTCATCTATACCACCAGTTTTTTCAACTTCGTAAAATTTTCTTCTTAATAAAGCCGGAATTACATCAATCTTACTTATATATTCGTTTGGAAAATTTTTAATCTTATCAGAATAACAAAAAATTTTTTCACAAGATTTAATAAAAAATTTATTTGATCTTCCTAAAACCATATTTGGTTCAAATAAAAAAAGTTTAATTTTTAAAATTTTTGATGCTAAACATAAAGGCAGAGACATATAACCACCTGTTGAAATTAATATATCTGTTTTTTCTTTTCTTAAAAAAAAAATAGATTTTATAACTAAGTAAAATATTAAAAAAAATTGAAAAGGTAATAAAAAAATATTTCTTGATATTGGAATTACATTAAAAATTTTTAAGTTATATTTTTTTTTATCTATAAATTTTATACCCCTATAATCTGAAGACATAGAAACATAAAATTGATCTTTTAGATGTTCATATAATATAGTGGCAGGTACAACATGACCACCTGATCCACCAGTGCTAATTAAAATTCTTTGCATCATTTAATCAATTTTTCTTTTGGTTAAATTTAATATTATTCCAGATAATATTGATACACCTACAATTGATGAGCCCCCATAACTTAAAAAAGGTAAAGTCATACCCGTTGTAGGAAACAGTCTAATATTAACCCCAAGATGTATCAATACCTGAAAAATAATTAAACATACAGTTCCAGTTAAAACTAATTTAATTTTTTCATTTTTTTCTAAGTATATTTTTTTAAAGACGCTATAGATAAAAAATAAGAACAAGATTAATAATAACACAATTGCTACAACGCCAAATTCTTCCGAAATTACAGAGATAATATAATCCGTGTGGGCCTCTGGTACTCTATTTTTTAAAGTACCTTCACCAATTCCCTTCCCAAAGTAGCCACCACTACTGATGGCATCTATTGCTTTATCAGATTGAAAGTTATGTGTTCCATCATTTGGATTAAAAAATGATAAAATCCTACTCTTTATATAATTAAATTTTGGTATAAAAAAAACCATATAAATTAAGGACAATAATGAAAAACTAAAGAAAGTTAAGATTATTGACAAACTTATGCCTGAAATAAAAACTAATATAAACCAAGACAAAAAGATAAGTAGTGTTTGACCAATATCAGGTTGAATCATTAATAAAAGACAAGCAGGAATAATAGCCATGAAAGTTAATAAACACTTAAAGTAAATATTAAAACTCTTTTCACTACACAAAATTGTAGCTATAAAAACAATTATAAACGGTTTAACTAGTTCTATTGGCTGAAATCTCGGTAGAAAAAAAAGATTAAGCCACCTTTTAGATCCTTTTACTTCTGTACCTAAAACTGGCACTAAAAATAAAAAAAATAAAGATATAAAAAAAAGATAAATAGAAAACTTAAAAAGATTTTCCTCACTAAGTGATGAAAAAAATATTAAAATAATCATTCCGGTCAAAATATATGCAAGATGTCTGAAGAAGAAGAAATAATTATTAGTATCTAATTTATCAGAGACAATTAATGAAGTTGACACTAAAGAGAAAAATAACCCCAAACTAAATAAAAAAATTATTAATATAAAAAGCGTTTTGTCAATATTTTTCCACCATTCATAATAAAATTTATATATTAAATTATAATTAGACATTTATATATTTTTTAATAAGGTGATTAAAATATTTTCCACGTTCCTCAAAATTTTTAAAATTATCAAATGAAGCTGCTGAGGGACTAAATAGAATTGTTTTATGGGTTGTTTTTTTATCAACTTTAATCTCTAAAAATAATTTTTTTATTGAAATTTCTAGATCTAAAAAAGATTCATATTTCATTAAATTTTTTATTTTATTTATAAAAAAATTTTTATTAGCTCCAAAAATATATGCTTTAAAGTTTTTACAATTTTTTTTAGATAATGATAATATATCTCCTTTTTTAGCCTGGCCACCAACTATCCAATAAACATTCGTTAATGATTTTAACAAACTTACTGATGAAGAAAAACTTGTAGACTTTGAATCGTTAATAATCGTTAAGTTTTTTGACTGAAAAATTATTTCCTGTCTGTATTTTAGTCCTTTAAATTTTTTCAATGTTTTAATTAAAGAATCTTTTTTAAGTTTTAGTATTTTTGCAACTTCTAACACAAATTTTAAATTCTCTTTATTTCCATCGGTATTAAAATATTGATTATTTATTTTTTTTAAAAAATTGCTATCCACCCCTTTCTCAATTTTAATTATTTTAGGTAAAAAATTTTTTGATTTTATCTCCCGCTTAATATAAAAATTTTTTATATTAACAATAGATAAATCGTCTTTAGATTGATTTTTCACTAATCTAAATTTTGCACTTACATAATTATTGATAGTTTTGTGCCTTTCTAAATGGTCTGGTGATATATTCAAAATTAAGGATATATTTGATTTAAATAACT
>Ga0209403_10006067_pt1 | contig 12370 bp, 10 predicted proteins | sample ArcticOcean_MG_C_8_FD_187440 | JGI IMG/M metagenome (GOLD analysis project Ga0209403, IMG submission 187440) | Marine microbial communities from western Arctic Ocean - ArcticOcean_MG_CB11_86 (SPAdes) (version 2) | ecosystem: Environmental > Aquatic > Marine > Oceanic | place: Arctic Ocean... | reverse complement strand
GCCAATGGGCTCAAGGGTGTTGCTGATGCGCCGATTCATGCCGGCAAGGACGCCAAAAGCGATTCCCGTGGGAACGCCGATGATCAGTGCCAAGCCGACGCGGCCCATGCTTGAGAGAACGTGGTTCGTGAACTGGCAGCCTTGATGCATGGAAAAGATGCCGGCCAGGCCAGTGCACTCGTCCTGGAGGATGACGATTGCCTCGGCGACCGAGGCCATGGGTGGTATGTAGACGGGGGGAAGCCACTCGTTGACGGTGTTCATGCGCCAGAGGGTGAGGAGCACCAAGAACGGAATTGACCCAAGTGCAATTTTTCTGATGCGCTGGCGCCCGAATCGTTTTTGGATGGCCACCGAGAGAGTTTGAATGGCGTTCATCGCTGGACGAGCCCCCAACGCTGAATGGTGTCTGCCTCAATCGGCCGCAGCGCAAAGCGGTCGATAAGAATCCAGATGGTGCCGATCATGACCATCCCTAGAATCACCTGATCCGTGTGGTCAGTATCCTGAGCGGTGAAAATCATCCAGCCAAGCCCGCGTTTTCCAACCAACATCTCGCCCGCGATGACAGCCCGCCACGCAAAGCCGATACCCAGCCGGGCGCCGGTGGCAATATTTGGCATTGCGCCCGGGATGATAACGTCACGGATAATGCGCATGTTGCTAGCGCCGAGCGATCGCATCACGTTGATGTAGATTATCGGGATGCCTCGAACACCCGCCAGGACATTAAATGCGATGGGAAAGAGTGCAGTGTAGAGAATGACGGTGAATACGGTTTGCTCGCTGTTGCCCCACCAGACGACGATGATGGGAAGTATTGCAATGCCCGAGATCGACTGGAAAAAGTTAAGAATTGGATAGAACATATCGGATACGGTGCGGTTCAGGCCGAGGAGGATACCAAAGGGTATCCCGACGAGAAGGCCGAGGATGCTGCCGAGTACGAGGCGCCAGATGGTCTGGCCCACATAGTTGGGCAAGAGCCCCTTCCAGAGCATATCGCTTGAGGAGAAAATAACTGTCAGCGGCGCGGGTAAATATCGCGAGGGGTTCGGAATCAGGCTCGAAATGGTTGACCATAGAACAATTATCCCAACGAGCAGGATTAAAAGCTCGGCGCCTCCGCCCTTCGTGAAGCGGCGCCAGCGGGCCGAGGGCACGGGGCGGGGCCTTGGCGATAGGCTGGGGCTAGTCGTCGCCATGGGGGGAGACCTCTTCTCGGACGAGGGTGAGTATTTCGTCCCTCTTGGCAACGAATTCGGGATCGTGGAGCAAGTCTTGCCAGATTCGTTTGTCGCGCGGGATGTCGATGCTGACAGTTGCCTTGAGCTTGCCGGGTCGCCGGGTGAAGACAAAGCATTTGTCGCCAAGGAAAGCCGCCTCATCTACGTTGTGTGTAATGAGGAGAGTGGTTTTCTTCGTTGCCATGGCGATGCGGTTGAGCTCTTCTTGAAGCGTGATGCGAGTCTGGGCGTCCACGGCGGCGAAAGGCTCGTCCATGAGCATAACAACCGGATTCGCACACAGTGTGCGGGCGAGGGCAACGCGCTGCTTCATTCCGCCCGAAAGCTCGTGGGGATAGCGGTCCTCAAAACCCGTCAGGTTGACGAGATCGATGAACTCTTGTGTCCGTGTGCTGCGCTCGGGGCCGGGCATGCCCTGTATCTCCAGGCCGTGGCCGATGTTCCGGGCCACCGTGCGCCAGGGGAGAATGGCATGTTCCTGGAACACGACGCCGCGATCGGGGCTAGGGCCCTTCACGTCCACGCCGTCCACCTTCACGTGTCCCTTGTGGTAGGGGAGAAGCCCCGCAAGGATGTTCAGCAACGTCGTCTTGCCGCAGCCGCTCGGGCCCACGACAGCCGCGAATACACCCTCCTCGACATCGAGGCTCACGTTGTCGAGGGCGTGAACATCCTCGCCGGTGTACTCATCTGGGTAGTGGTGCGATAGACCTTGAACGACCAGCTTTGGTGGCATGGTTTTGCCTTTATCTCATCTGCGATTCATTGAAGCGGTCGGCGCCTTAGTTTGAAAGGCGCCGACCGCTTCAATGGAAATGGAATCTCACGTTTGGCTTAATTTAGATCCTTGAACCATTCGGGATGCTCCTTCATGGTTCGATTGATGAACGTGAGGTCAAAATATTTTTTCGGGTCATAGGGGCGCTTCATCTTCTTTTGTGCGATGAGCTGCTTAACCGAGAAGTTGAAGGCCTTAAAGGTATTTTCCCCGAGGCGAGGATCGTAGGTCCAATATTTAATAGTGCGCTTGAACAGTTTGGGCGAGACGCCACGCACGTAGCGGACGCCGATTTTTACTACCTCATCCACGTTCTTGGGATCGCGTACCCATGCGGCCGACTCGGCCATGCCGTTCACAAATGCCTGAGTTACTTTCTTGTCGCGGTAGACCCTATCCGGAACGCCGTGCATGCCAGCGCAGAAACAGACATGGTCGCCGCCGCGGGAGACGAGCTTGGCGCCCTTCACCTTGTCGAGCATCCGGGTGAGGTAGGGCTCCCAGGCCACCATGGCGTCAACACCGCCCGAGTCGAACAGGGATACGAGGCTGGGGGGGCGCACGTTAATGCGTCGATAGTTCGATTTGTTGATGCCACTTTTGCTAAGAACCGTCCGCAGGTAAAGGTCACCAGTTGAACCAAAGGTGGCGCCTACTTTTTTGCCCTTTAGATCGGCGATGGAGCTGATGCCCGTACCAGGGCGCACGGCGATGCCGACCATGGCGTCTGTAAACGGTTTTGAATATGAGGCACCCACGTAGCCGACGATGCCGCGCACCTTGATGCCGCGCTCAAGGGCAGCGGGCAGGTTCGTAAACGCCGCCGGGGCAAAATCGATCTGGCCAGCTTTGAGGGACTTGGTGAGCTGGGCCCCGGTATTACGGACGACAGCTTTCGCGTCGATGCCGTGCTTGGCGAAAATACCTCGGTCCACGCCCGCAAAGACAATCATTCCGCCGTTGTTGCTGGCGGCGCCGAGGTTGAGCTTGGGAGCGGCCATAGCCGAACCCGCCGCCATGAGCATTGCTGCCAGGGCGAAAGCGATGGAAGTTCGTACTGTTTTCATCTGATTCGTCTCCTCCAGGATGCAATATCCTGATGCTAGAGGGCCATAGTATCTTTCCGCTCTTTGGCGCTCAGGTAATCGAAAACTGCCTAGCGTAATTGTTACTTAAGGTGGGTAATTATAGAAGAGGAGGGCCCCAGATATCAAGAACTTCTCTAGGGGGTAGCCGCGCCCGAAAACACTACGCCGTGCTGTGTTCAATAACCTAATTTCCAGTTTATTCATTTTGAGAGAATTTAATTTTTGGCGCAGGTGGGCCTTAGATTTGCGATACGAAAGGTGTCAGAGAATAGATCTGATTTCTCAATATGTCGTCGTAAGTAATTAAAAAAATGACATATATAAGTGATTCCTGGAGAATGTCCCTATGCCAACTTCTCGATGGGCATGCCCTCCCGGTTCCCCCATTCGCTCCATGAGGACATATAGTTACGCACCTTTTGGTAACCAAGGAGGCGAAGCGCCAAGTAACCGTGCGCCGCACGGTAGCCGGTCTGTCAGTAGGCCGTGACTAGCTTTTCGGGCGTTACACCGATTGCCTCGAACTGCCGGCGAAGCTCGTCGGCGGGCTTCATTTCACCCTCTGGGGTCAGATGCTGGGTCCACTCCTGCCATGCCGCGCCAGGAATGGCGCCTGCTCGCTTGGCTCGCGCCGTGGTGCCTTGCCATTCGTCCTCGGTCCTTGTGTCGAGGAGTATGTGGTTATCGTCGTCGATGGCGGCGAGCACGTCCTTGTAGGTGGCGATGCGCTCAAGCTCAAGCTTGAAGTTGAAGGCCGCGCCCTTGGGCGGCTCGGCGTCTTGTGTCGTTTCATGGCCGGTGCGTGTCCAGGCGCCCAGCCCGCCGTCGAGAACGTGAACATCCTTGTGCCCGAAAAGCTCAAGGAACCAGAACCCGCGCACACAGGTGTTGCCAGTCATGTCGTCGTAGAAAACAATGGTGTTCTCGAACGACACCCCGCGCTGGCCGAGCAGGAAGGCCCACATCCTTAGAAACGACATGAGGGGTGCCTCATCCGAGTCATCGCAGTTGACGCCGTAGACGTTGAAGTGTCGCGCGCCCGGAATATGTCCCATCGCGTATTTCTCGCCGGGCCGGGTGTCGATGATCCTTAGGTTCGGATCGCCCATCCGCTCTTTGAGCTGCGCGGGGGCCCAGATTAAATCGGGATTTTTATAGCCTTTCAGGTTCCCAGCGCTCATTGAAATATTCTCCTTAGTTAAGGGTTAGTCGGTCCAGAAGCCGCCGTTGACGTCTAGCGCCTCGCCGTTGATGTGGCCCGCCTCCTCGCTGGCCAGGAACAGCACCGCCGGCCATACGTCCTCGGGGACAGTGAGGCGTCCCAACGGGTGCGCCCTGACCGCATTGGCGAGCATCTCGGGTGGCGACTCGAAGTGAAGGCCCGTGTCCGCCGGGCCGGGAAGAACGCAGTTCACCGTGATGCCGGTCTTGGCCAGCTCGCGCGCGAGGTTGAACGTAATCGCGAGTAGGCCCGCCTTCGCCGCCGAGTAGTGGATGTTGGGGCCGATGCCGCCCATCTTTCCGGCGATGGAGGCGAAGCTGATGATTCGCCCCGAGGGCGAGGCCTTGAGCGCCTCGATCGTCTCCTGGATGGCGAAGTAGGGGGCCAGGAGGTTCACCCCGAGAACATCCGCCCAGTCCTTCTCGGTGAGGCCCAGTGTTTTGCGGATGGGCATGTAGCCTGCCACGTTGAGCAGCACGTCGCAGCCGCCGAGCCATTCGAGGGCGCCGCGCATCGTCCGGCGGATGTCATCGACATCGGCTAGATCGCAGCCCGCCTTTTTGAGTTGATTGTCCGACCCTTCGAGGGCATCGAGGCGCTCACCCGGGCGATCGGTGGCGAACACGCGGGCGCCGGCGTCGAGAAATCCTTCGAGAATCCGGCTGCCGATGTCTCCAGCGGCCCCGGTGAGGATTACCTTTCGCCCGGTGAAATCGAAACGAATTGGCATTTGTGTGGCTCCTTATTAGTGAGGAAATATGAAAAAGATATCGATATAGCCTTAACATGCCCCACCTCTGGGCTCAACGGGTGAATTTTTCCCGGGGCCCGGAGATGACTTGTTGCACAATTCTAGCTACGAGCAGATCCGTTCCTCCTTAGACTCGCGCGCTACCGGATCCGGACAGATTCAGGCGGTTTGTCCGGGATAAGTCTTGTTTCGGCCCGCCCTCATTGGTAGACTTTCCGTAAGTAAATTTCGCCAGTTTTCTCGCCGGTCCCCGGACCGTGCGGATGGAAGAGCCATGCCTGAGCTTGCATACATCGGAAAAAGCATCCCCCGTGTGGACGCCCCCGAGAAAGTAACTGGCCGCGCCGTCTATACGCTCGACCTCCAGCTTCCCAAGATGCTCTTCGGCAAGCTCAAGGCCAGCGAAGTGCCCCACGCCCTCATCAAAAATATCGACACGAGCCGGGCCGAAGCGCTCCCCGGCGTCAGGCTCGTCCTCACCGGCGAGGACATGCCCGTGGATCTCAAATGGGGCGTCATGCCGGTCTGCTACGACCAGGTGCCGCTGGCGCGGGGCAAGGTGCGCTTCATCGGTGAATCGGTGGCGGCCGTCGTGGCGACGAGCGATGAGGTCGCCAAGGATGCGCTCGACCTCATCGAGGTCGAATACGAGGAACTGCCTGCCGTCTTTGACCCCTTCGATGCGATGCGGGAGGGGGCGCCCGTAATCCACGATGAGAAGCTGAATAACATTGCCTTCACCAAGCACATGGAATTCGGTGAAGTGGACAAGGCCTTTGACGAGGCGGCGGACGTCAGCGAGATATCCACCTCCACCTCGAGACAGGCCCATTGCTGTTTTGAGACGCATGTTTCCATCGCCGAGTGGTCGGCGAACGGCAATCTCACCGTTTATAATTCATCGCAGTGCCCGAGCCTGAGCCACCAGTATTTCTCGAAACTCCTTCACATCCCCGAATCGAAGGTCAGGGTGATCACTAACTTCGTCGGCGGCGGTTTCGGCGGCAAGGCGACGAGCAAGTTCAATATTGATTTTCTCTCCATCATCGCGGCAAAAAAGCTTGGTCGCCCGGTGAAGTTTTACTACGACCGCGAGGAGGAGTTCATGCTCTCCACCTTCCGCTCGAAGCAGCACCACACCATCCGCATGGCGACGGACGCGGACGGCGTATTGCTCGCCCGCGAAATGCGGATGACCGTGGACAACGGCGCCTACTCGGACTACGGCCCGGTCGTAGGGGCCATCACCGCGCACATGGGGGGGAGCCTCTATAATTTCAAGGCCTACCGCCACCATGCCAACGTTGTCTACACGAATGCCTCCTACGGCGGCGCCATGCGAGGGGTGGGCAACGGCGGCTACTCGTTCGGCACCGAGCTGGCGATGGACCAACACGCCCAGCAAATCGGCATGGACCCCGCCGAGTTCCGCCTCAAGAATTTCGTCAAGCAGGGCGACACCACCATCATTGGCGCGAAGATCACCAGTTGTGGCATGAGCCAGTGCGTCGAGGAAGCGATAAAGCGCGTTCCCTGGAAGGAAAAACGCCCCGCGCGCGGCGTCGTACGCACGGGCTACGGTCTGAGCGCGGCGGTCCACTTCACCGGAGCCCGGGCGATGGGCCCCGAGACAGCGGGCGCGTTTATCAAGATGAACAAGGACGGCTCCGTCGAGGTGCTCTCGGGAACCATCGAGATGGGCAACGGCACGAACACCGCGCTCTCCCAGATTTGCGCCGAGGCGCTGGGCGTCCGGGTTGAGGACGTGCGGATCCTGAACGGCGACACGGCGGTGAACCCCTACGGCTGGGGCGTGCGAGGAAGCCGGACCACCACCATCGACGGGCAGGCCACCCGTCTCGCGGCACTCAATGCGAGGGCGATGCTCTTTCGAGGCGCGGCTGAAATTTTAGAGTGTGACGCCAATGATCTCGACGCCCGGGAGGGCCGAATATTCGTCAAAAGCGCACCCGATAGCTCCGTTTCGCACACGGAAGCCTATATGAAGATTTACGACAAGCAGGGGAGTGAGGCCATCTACGCCTCCGCGAGCTACGACTCGCCGAGCGAGGACCCGGACCCCGTCACGGGCTATGGCAACTGGTCGGCAGCCTACGCATTCGGCGCCAAACTGGCCGTGGTCGAGGTGGACACCGAGACCGGTGCGATCGAAGTGAAAAAAATCATCTGCGCCAACGACGTGGGCACGGTGGTGAATCCGGCCGGCGCAATGGGCCAGATTGAGGGCGGCGCGCTCATGGGCGTTGGCTATGCGCTGATTGAGGACTATCAGATTGAAAACGGCCAGCCGGTGAATCCCAATTGGCTTGACTACAAGCTGCCCACGACCCAAGACGTTCCCGAGCTTGAGACGATACTCATCGAGACCGAGAATCCGACCGGCCCGTACGGGGCGAAAGGGCTCGGAGAAATGGCCCAGCTCGGCACCTCGGCGGCCATCGCCAATGCGGTCTATGACGCCGTGGGCGTTCGGATCAAAAGCCTTCCGCTCACGCCCGAGAAGGTGCTGGCTGCTCTCAAGGAAAAAGAATCCGCGGGCGTTTAATCGGTTCTGCCCGGTATATATAGGGGACGTTTCTTGGTATTTACATATGTTCCAGTGAAATCCGTTGACGAAGCCCTTGCCGCGATGCGCAAGTACGGCGCTGAGGGAAAAATTTACGCAGGCGGCGTCGCACTTTCGATACTGATGAAGTCCCGGGTATATGAGCCCGAGGCGCTTATCGACATTTCGGATGTGAAGGAGCTCGTCTATATCGAGGAGAGTTCCTCGGGCGGGCTCCGCATCGGCGCCCGGACGCCGCACCGCGATATCGAGACCTCTCCGCTGGTTCAGGACAAAGTCCCGCTTCTGGCCGATGTTTTCCACAACGTCGCCACCATACGCATCCGCAACGCGGGGACCATTGGCGGCAACATCATTTTCGCCGAGCCCGCATCGGACCCTCCCGCCGCGCTTCTCGTGCTCGAGGCGAAGATGATGGTTAGAAAAGTGGACGGCCGTTCGCGGACGATTCCAGCCGCTCAGTTCTGGACGGATTACTACGAGACCGCTCTTGGCGACGATGAATTGCTCACCGGGATTGAAATCGACCAGTTGCCCTCCGGGTTCCGCACCGCATTTACGCGGTTCACAACGCGCTCGAAGGAAGACAAGCCCTGTATCTCGATTTCGGCGGCTGTCCTCACCGAGGAGGACGGCAAAACCTGCCGGAAGATTCGAATTGGCCTGGGCGGCGTTGAGCCCGTTTTCAGGCGGTTGACCGCCGTGGAAGAGGGGCTTCAGGGGAAAGAACTCTCTTGTCCCGGCATCGACGAAGTGCTCTCCGCGACTCTCGACGATCTTGAGCCCTTGAGTGATATACGGGCCAGTGACGACTACCGTCGCCAGGTGACGCCTGTTTTAATACGTCGAACCATCGAAAAAGTGATTCAGCCCGCCGACTAATCAACTCCGATTTTCCTGAGATAATCCTGTTCAAGTGTCACCAGGGCGCTTGCTATCTTTTCAACTATCCGGACACGATTCGCCTTGCCGCCGGGGCCCGCCGGCTCAATCAACTCCCCCGCGTGGATAACCAGCCGGGTGTCGTTCGTCAGCCCATCTGGCCAGCTGAAGAGCGTGTTCGCCCCCGAGAGATAGACTGGCAGAACGCGCGTGCCGGTCATGGCAGCAAGCAGGCCCACCCCTTCCTTGAATCCTTGCTCCCCCATAGAATCGACGATCCCGCCTTCGGGGAAAATGACCAGGACATCGCCCTTGCGGAGAATCTTCACGGCGGTGCGGAAGGTCGATTTGCGCGTGTTTTCCCGATCCACCGGAAACGCGCCTAGCGTCGTGATGAGGCGGGCAAAAATCGGATTCGAGAAAAGCTCTCTCTTGCCCATGGTGGAGAAGGGGCGGGGAATGAAGCCGCCCAGAATGAGCGGGTCAAGGTAGCTCCGGTGGGTTGAGGCGATGATGAGCGGCCCCTCGGCGGGTATCCGATCGAGGTCACGCAAGCTCACCTCGCCAAAGGCCATCCGGAAATAAGCGCGAAAAAGAGCCTTGAACCATGGCGGCTGCCAGTTGGGTGGGAGTTTTTCCTGTGCTCCTAGCATCATATCATCTAGGTGTGGGCGGGCTATTCGTAAAGCTCGGCCAGCTCGACCTTGCGGTTTTCGCGGGACGAAAGGGTGATGCCCTCGACAACGGCGGCGGCTCGGAGGCCAGCATGGCCATCCACCTCGGGGGCGCGCCCTTCGCGGATGGCAGCAGCAAAATCGGCCAGCTCGTCCACCACGTTCACCGAGATTGGGTCGCCTTCGACTTCCCAGTCGCGCACCTCGGGCTCGTCCACGCCCTTGCGCTGGACGGTGAGGCGCCTGCCTTCGTCCTCGGCGCAGGCGTTGGCGTCTGTCCCGAAGATTTGAATGTAATACACCTTGGGGGTGAGCATGTTCGAGCCCAGATAGCCGTGTGCGCCCGATTTGAATTCAAGGAGCGCAGCCGTCACATCGTCGAGATTCGTCTGCGGGCTCATCGAGCGGCTTGAGGCGAACACGCTTTTGACGGGACCGAGCAGATACTGGAGGCTATCGGCGTGGTGAATGCCGAGTCCGGTCATGGAGCCCGATGGGCTCTCGTCCGCGCCGGCGCGCCAGCTGGATGCGTCGAGCTTGTCGGCGAAACCGTAGGAGAAGTTGGCCTCGGCCTGTATGGCCTGGCCCATCTCACCGGAGTCGATAAGATGCTTGAGCTGGCGATGGGCGGGCTGGTAGCGCCGCTGATGGCCGACACCGAGGCGCACATCCGCCTTCTCGCAGGCGGCGATGGCGCGTTGTCCATCGGGTACGCTCAGTACAAAGGGTTTTTCGACAAAAACATGTTTGCCCGCCGAGGCTGCCTCCTCGACCATCCGGGCGTGCACCGAATGCGGGGTGGCGAGAATGACGGCGTCCACCTCACTGTCCTTGAGGACTTCCTCCCAGCTTTCAATCGGCCGGCAGCCGTGCTCTCTCGCGAATGCCTCGCGGGTTTTCTTTGTTCTCGCAAAGCCCGCCGCCACTTCGACTCCCTCGGCCTTTTTCGCCGCGCGGGCGAATTCACCGCCCCACCAACCCAGGCCGACAAGACAGGTCCGCACGGTATTTTCGTCATTCATCTATCTACTTCCTCCACACCCGACCGGGTGATTAGTTGATTTCGGAGATTCTACCTTTTTTGGCGAAATTTTTCTCCCTCGGCCTCGGACAAGCTCATTTGCCTCAGGCGTGTGAGTTGTCGTTCTGGCGGACCCTCGCCAGCGTCTCGCCGAAGGCCTTCATGACATCCTCTGCGGTGATGATGCCGAGCAGGCGAGTTGGGTCGGCCCGGCTGACGACGGGGAGGCGGGATAACTGCCTGTTCCCCAGTTTTGCCATCACCGAGTCGAGCGATTGGTCCGGGTGGGCGTGGAGGATGTAGCTCGTCGTAGCCGCCTCGATGATGGGGTCCTTCTCCTTGCCCTGCGCTTGCGCCTGGAGGAGGTCGGCTTTGCTGATGATTCCAATCATGCGACCGTCATCATTGACGACGGGGAAGCCGGTGAACGTGAAATTTTCAGCCTGCTCGAGGGCGTCCTTTACGGGCATCTGGGACCAGAGGGTTGTGGTGTCCGAGATCATGGCGTCAGCCACATGAATCTCGTGGAGCAGGTGTTCGGTCTCATGGTTGGGCAACTGGACACCGTCCTGACGGGAGAGCGCGCTGTAGATCGGCTCGGGCTCCCAGTATCTGGAAAGTACGAAGGAAACTGAGTTCGCGACCATCAGGGCGAGTATGATGTTGTAGTCTTGGGTCAACTCGAAAATCATGATAACCGAGGTCATGGGGGTGCGAACAATGGCCGCGAAGGCCGCCCCCATCCCGACGAGGGCGTAGCTGCCAGGGCCGATAATAAACCCGGGAAATAGAAAATCCGTGATGGTGGCGACGGCGCCGCCGGCCATCGCGCCCATGAAAAGCGTGGGCGCGAAGATTCCGCCCGATGAGCCCGTTCCGTAGGAGATGATGGTCGCGAGCAGCTTGAGCACCAAGAGGATGAGAAAGAACCAGATCGAGTAGCCCTCGGTGAGGGCCTTGGTGACCCAGGGATATCCCACGGCGAAGATATGGGGGACCCAAATGCCGATGATGCCGACAGCGAGCCCGCCCAGGGTCGTGATGAGCACGGTTTTTACGGCCGTAAGATGGAGGCATCTGCCGCGTAGGACGAGTAGGCCGCGCTTGAAAATCACGCTGACGCCCGCGCAGACCACCCCGACGATGGCGTAGGGGATAAGCTCCAGGTAAGAGGTCAGCGAGTAGGGAGGAATCAAAAAAGCCGGATTGTTCCCGAGAATGGCGCGGGTGACGATCGATGCCGCGATGGATGCCACCACGATGGAGCCCAGGACCCGGGCGTTTAGATCGCCAACTAACTCCTCGAGCGTAAATGTAACCGCCGCAATCGGGGTGTTGAAAGCTGCCGCGAGGCCTGCCGCCGCGCCCACCGGGACAAGGGATTGAATGCTCGTCCGGCCCAGCGAGAAAATCTGGCCGAACCAACTCGCGATGCCCGCGCATATCTGAATTGTCGGGCCCTCTCGGCCGAGACTCGATCCCGTGCCAATGTTTATGACGCCGATCAGGAATTTGCCTATCCAGACCCGTGCCGGTATCACGCCGTTATGAACGATGTAGGCGATGGTTGTTTGCGGGATGCCACTTCCCCGTGCCTCGGGTATCAGGCGGAGTAAAAGGGCGGCGACGAGCGCCCCCCCGGCGGGGATGAGGGGGATGAGGTACCAGGGCCTCAGGACGGCGGATATATCCGAGGTGCCGAAAAAGAATTTATGCGCGATACCAAGCGAGAGATGAAAGGCTACGGCGGCGAGGCCGGCAACGACGCCGACGATGATCGTCAATGAAAAGAAAATCGTCTCTTCGTTGACATTGAAATGGTTGAGCCACTCAAGGAGCCTGAGCTTAAAACTTTTTTTTTCCATTCGGTGCCTTATGAGTCGATTATGGGGGGTGGCAAGAGGTGAATCGATTTTACTCGCTCATCTGGGGTGGCGCAGGTGCGTATTTCGATGGGTCGTGCCCTTCTTGCCGAAGCCGCTCGGCGAACCATTCCGGGTTTATGGTATTCGTCTCATCATCCATGCGCGCCATTTCACAAAATATTTCAATACGGTGGCCGTCGGGGTCGCAAAAATAAAAGGCGCGGTTCTCGCCCCATGTGCCGTCTCCCTCGGGAT